>Ga0206850_10026_pt1 | contig 58963 bp, 46 predicted proteins | sample Alteio_BWOrgCont_16_FD_152885 | JGI IMG/M metagenome (GOLD analysis project Ga0206850, IMG submission 152885) | Enriched cells from forest soil in Barre Woods Harvard Forest LTER site, Petersham, Massachusetts, United States -... | ecosystem: Environmental > Terrestrial > Soil > Temperate forest >...
CTACCCGTCAGGCCCGGCCGGGGCGGGGCGGTCAACCGATGCCGGGTTTCGCCGGTGGTCGCGTCCTTCACGAGGTACTCATCTGCCCTCATGTTCCCATTCGTGAGGTGCACGTATTCGAGCTCGACCGCCCACCGGCCGTCGGGGCCCCCCGTCCTCCGGTAGGAGGGCGCGGGTTCGGCCGCTGGGAGTTCGGGGACGTCCCCTAACTCCCAGCGGCGGACGGCCCCGTCCGCGTCGATGCCGACAGGTCCCCGCCCGCCGGGTGCGAAAGCGCGCGGCCCGGGGACGAAGGCGCGCGGCCCCGGAACGTCGGGCAAGGCGCCGGAGCTGGGCGCGCTCTTCCCGGGCGGGTGATACAGAACCCATTGCCGGACCTCGGGGTTGGCCGGGTCTTTCCGAGTTGGGCCGAGGACGGTCGTGACCCCGGGCTGAGTTAACAGGACGCGACCGTCGTCGGTGACCGCAGTCAGTAGGCGGTCTCCGACCGCCCCGGCCGGCGGGACTTGGGCCGTCCACGCGATGGCCGGTCCGGCCGCCCGCTCCTCGGCCCGGTACACCGCGACCGCGGAGCTGGAACGCGTGGCCACCATCGTCCCGCCGGGGCTGACGACCCACTGGCTTCGCGACGACCCTCCCGACCACAGCAGGCGGGGCGGGTCGGCCCCGGTGTCCCAACACTCGACTGGGCCCTCCGGGTCCGGCGTAAAATTGCCAAACCCGGACTGCGAGTTCGACTCGTTGAAGAGGACCACGCGCCCGTCGGCCGACGCGGCTCCGAACGGCTTGAACACCGCCTCCCCGGTCCCGGGCCGGAACGTATGGGACGCGACGACGCCCGTGGCACGATCCCAGCGGCGGGCGACGTACTCCGGAGCCAGGTCGGGGTTCGCTCGTCTGAACCCGCCGCCGGGGCTCTTGGGCTTCGGAGCCGGCGGCCCCGGGCGCCTGGTGGCTTCCAGCCACCGGTAGCCACCGGCGTCGAAACCGGAGATTCCACCCCTATCCGGAATCGACAACCCACTGACGCCTGGGCCGATCGGTCCCCACGTCCCCGTTTCCACGTCAAGCACGCGCAATTGGAGGCGTGGGATCGAGTTGGGATCGTCTTTGTCCCGAGGAGTTCGTAGCCACAAACCAACCCATCGGCCGTCGGGGCTGACGGTCGGGGTTACTACGGTCCAGTTCTCGGGCGACACCCTGCCCCGCAGGACTTCGGCGCGGAGGCTCGGGTCTGCCGCGTCCCACGCGGTGAGCGGAACGCGGTTGATCCGCTTCCCGGTGACCGGGTCCCAAAAGTCGAACAAGACGGCATCGCGCCCGGGGACCTTCCGCTGTTGGGTGACGTGCCGGCCGTCGGCCGAGAGAACGAACGAGGCGGCCGGGGCCGCGTCCGGGTCGGTCGGGGGGTCGAGGCGCACCACCCCGGTCGACCCGCGGACCAGCCGATCCAGGTAGTGCCACTCCCATCCGCGCAGGTCCGGCTCGCCGGGCCCGGGGGTTGTCTCGGTCAACAGTTCCAGAACCCGGGCGATCCGCCCCTCGTTCAGGGCCACCGACGCCTGGTTCATCTGGCTGATATAGAGCAGCCGGTGGGTCAACTCCTTCTCGGCGCGAAGCTTGTCGGCCGCCGCGTTGGCCCGATTCCGCTCATCGTTGGCCTCCTGCTCTCGCACCTCTGCACGCACGCGCTGGTCTTCGGCCCGCACCGCGAACAACCCGGCCACGGCCGCGCCCGCGGCGAACACCACCAGCACCGCAGTCAGCAGCGACGCCACCGCCGGGTTGCGCCGACACCAGCGGAACGCCTGCTCGGCGCTGCTCGCCCGCCGCGCCCGGATCGGCCGGTCCTCCAGGAACCGGCGCAGGTCGTCGGCCAGTTCCTTGGCCGAGGGGTACCGCATCGCCGGGTCCCGAGCAATGGCCTTGAGTACAATGGTTTCCAGATCGCGCGGGATCGCCGGGACGAGGCTCCGGGGCGATGGCGGCGCTGCGACCCGCACCTGCTCGATCAGCTGCGCCCGACCCCGCGCCGTGAACGCAGGTTCCAGCGTGATCAGCTCATAGAGGGTGAGCCCTAGGGCGTACACATCGGCCCGGTGGTCCCCGGACCCTTCGAATCGCTCCGGGGCCATGTACCGCAACGTGCCCACAATATCACCGGCGAACGTCAGGTCGTCCGCGCCGGCCGCATCGGCCGCCTTGGCCAGACCGAAGTCGGTCACCCACACGGTCCCGCGCAGGTCCAACAGCAGGTTGGCGGGTTTAATGTCCCGGTGAAGTACCCCCTGGGCGTGCGCGTATGCCAGCGCGTCGGCGACTTGCGCCCCGATCCGGACCACGGTCGCCCAGTAGTTCCGGCCGCCCTCCGAGATGCTCCCCGACAGGTGCGGCGACGAATCGGCCGGAGCCGCGGACGTTGCGGAGGCGGGCACCGATCCGCCCCAGTGAGTGTGGGTCGTGTCGCCGGCCACACCCCGTTCCGGTTCGACGGGCGGGGCAGTCCGGGTAAAGGTGCCGCTCAATAGTGCGGCGGCGACGTCCGACACTTCTCGCGGGGCTGCCGGTTCCCGCGGGGCCGCCGGCTGCTCCCGCGTGTACTCCTTGAGCCGCTTCACTTCGTCGATGACGGTGTCGAGCGGGTGGCCGGAAATGAACTGCATCGCGTAGAAGTGCCGGCCCTCGGACTCGCCCACGCCAAACACCGGGACGATGTTGGTGTGGTGCAACCGGGCCGCGGCACTGGCCTCACGCCGGAACCGCTCCAGGCGCTTTGGGTCGGTGACCGCTTCGGCCGGGAGCAGTTTTAGGGCGACGTGACGCCCGAGAGATTCCTGCACGGCCTCGTATACCACCCCCATGCCGCCCCGGCCCACCTGCCGGAGGATGCGGAACTCGCCCACGCGCACCGGGTCCGATGGCTCGATGACGGGGACCCGCGTGCCAGTGTCGTCGGCCGTGACGGGCTTGAGGTGCTCCATCTCCACCAAGGCAGGGAACAACTCTCGGATCGGCTCTGCGAGTTCCGGGTGTCGCTTGGCATATTCGGTGAGGGACGGGCGCTGACCAGCGCGGAGCCGCTCGACGAACTCCTCGGCAAGCCGGTCGAGCGGGTCGCGGTCGGCGGACGATTCGGACATGAGCAGGTACTCCCGTGCGGCGGGGGATGCGGCTAGGAGTATACCTGCGCGCCGACTCGAACCGTCCACCGGAATTATCCCGGAATCCAACAGCGGTGTAACGCCCTGGCTAATCCGATCGTTGGGGGTGCGCAGACTGACTGGCCCGCTCATCGTGGTCAGCAAGCTTGAGGCGAGTGGATCCGTACCGTTTTAACCGGCGTCACATCTCGGACCTTGGGTCACGAGCACGGTTGAGCAGCCATCGGTCCGGTAGCCAGTCCAGCAATTGCTCGCTCGTCAACTTCTCGCCCAATGCGAACAACCCCGCAAAATGGCAGCAGGTAAACGCATTGAGCTTCCGGGGGACTGCCGGAGAAAATCAATCGCCAGACCGTCGGCCGAGTGGCCGAAGACGACGTGCCGGCTCTGCGAAAGCAGCATCGTGCCCTTCTGTAACATTTCTTTGTCATTTCCTAACCAACCGATCCTGCCGGCAGAATTCTGAGACTGATTCATCTATTCAGGTGATGACTTGCGCCCTTTTATGCTTTATGGTGCATAAAGATAGCATGAAGGCCGCGTTCATCGGCTCGGGGTACACTGGTCGCGTCTGCGATCCCAACCCTACAGGTGAAATGATGGCCACGACACGCACTGCCTCGAAGACACGCTCGGCTCCGAAACAACTCCGGCTTGCTTCCGGCGAGACAGTCCACATCGGCGTCGATGTCCACAAGCACTCCTTTCACGTCGCCATCCACTCTGATCGCCGCGGGTTGCTCGCCACCTGGGTCCAACCGGCCGAATCCGCCATCCTGCCTAGTAGCTCTGTTGCGCCCTGCCGGGACGAAGCATTACAGCTCTCTTTCCATTGACAGGCAACCATGCGCGCTATGCTCGGAGTGGTAGTTCTGGAAGGCGAGCCCGATCTGCTTGAGATTATTCGTTGAGGTTAGCCGATCGGCCGTATCGCGCGCCTTTTGCACGGCGGGAAGAAGCAGGCCAACAAGCACAATGATATGGCAATCACCACCAGCAACTCAACGAGGGTGAAGCCGGCTTGCACGAGGCTGCGACGGACAATGAACATGATCTCTATCTCCTGTGCATGAAGAATCGCCTTCCGCACGGCAACCATTGCCGGACAGCAATCGGAGCCAAACATTTCGGGCGATAACGGCAAGAGAACCGCAGGGACGCAGAGCGCCCGGAGACACGTTACGACGCAGAGATCGCGCTTACTTCCCGGCTTTGCGCCTTACGACAACTCCATCGTTTTCTCGTTCCCACGCGGAGCCTGGGAACGATTTTTCAGACGCTCTGCGCCCTGCTTTTACATGGTTGGTTACGGCTCCGTGTCCCAGCGGCTCTACTTGACTCCGTTGGCGAAGTGGTTAACGGCTCCGGTCCTCCCATTTCACTCCACCAGCGCCAGCAGCAGGAGGATCGGGCCGGAGATACCAGGTTCCTTTCCGAAGAACCCAGCTGTGGCGAAACACGTAATAGTCGGGCGTGCCATCGGGGTTCGTCGTCCGATCTGGATCAGGACCTCGGCACTCTCGCCATCGTTACGTTCGACAGCGACACTCACGACCGGTTTCCCGTGTTTCTCCTTCAAGTCGGGCGGTGGAGTTGCCTCCAGCCAGCGCGCGACGTTTTCGACGAGACGGGGATCCGTGAAGGGTTTGATTTGCTCGACATCCCGGCTCAACCAGGCCTCGGCCACCTTCTGACCACGCGAATGGAGTTCACTGGCAAACAGCGATGGGAAGAGAAACGACAACATCGAGCCAATCAAGAAGACAACGCCCACAATCGCTGTCCATCGTCCTTCTTTCGTCTGGGTAAACGCAACGATCCAACGTCCAGCGTAGTGCAAGCTGCTCTCTTTCCGTTCCCATAGCCCAGTTCCCACACCCTCCGTGATCGGTGGTGGGAACTTTGCGGAGGGGAAAGTGGGTGAAGCCGTATCGGCTGGATTTTTAGGCGGGGTCGCGACCGCGAGCATTGCCCCAGCCGCAACCGCAGCCTGACCGACAGTGGAACTTTCCGTTGGATCTTTCGCGGGCTTGGAGACAACGGGTTTCCAGATTTCGGACTTGGAATCTACTCCCACGGGACGGTGAGGAGAGTAGGGATCATCCTCGGGTTTGGTTGTCTTTTCAAGGTGACCACTGGCATTGGTTCGCCACCAGAGGTGACAGGTCGGGCAGCAAAATTTCTTGCTCAAATGTCGAACGTCGAGCAGGCCGGTGGTGCCGCATTTCGGGCATTCTAACTGCAACATGCCAGAAGGTAGAGCAGGCACCTTCGGCGAATCGGCCACTGTCCGCTCTGCCCCACGCACTGCCGTTCCGTGCAGTGTCTCTTTCGTGGACTCTTCTTCTCGGCACGGTTCAGTTGGAGAGACCGGTCTGGTTCGCCCTTTTTCGGTCGCGGAGAGGATTCGTGCAGATGGGTCTTCTGTACGGGCGATTTCGGAGAGGACTCCTTTTTTCGTTTCGCCCGAGAGTCCGGAGATAACTTCCTTCTGACTGCGCGCTACTTCGGACTTGAGACGGGTAGCCTCCATGTAACTCGTGTATGCTTCGGCCAGATTTTGGTAGAGCCGGATCGCGTGGATGTAATCCGCGATGGCCGCATCGAATTCTTTGCGGGCCTGATAAGCCAGACCGCGCTGATGGTAGGCCGGGCCATGTTGCGGCCAACGCTCTATGAATTGGGTGAATGCCGCGACTGCTCCCTCGAAGTCGCCTTTGAGATGGTAAGTGAGAGCGCGGTTGAATTGGGCCACCCAGAGATCCGGAGTCAGTCGGATCGATTCAGCGTAGGATGCAATCGCCTCTTCGTAGTACCCATCGGCCGCGTAAGCCAACCCCCGGTGGTGGTGAGCGCGGGCGTTATCCGGTTCCAATGCAATAACTACATCGAAATCGCCAGCTGCCAGATCGTGTCGGCCCAGTTTGCTGTGAGCCACGCCACGCAGTAACCGTGCCCGGATCTATGGAAGGATCGATCTCAATAGCCCGTTCGGCATCCGCCACAGCTTTCTCGAACATCCCCGCGACCATCGAAATCAGCCCACGGTTCAGGTATGCTGCCGCGTGGTTGGGATCTCGCTCGATTGCTTCATCGAAATCTGTAACCGCCAGTTTGAAGATGCGCTGTTTCGCATAAGTCACTCCCCGGCGGTAGTAGATCTCCGCACTCGGTTCAAGTTCAATTGCACGATTGAAGTCATCGAGAGCCTCATCCAACCGGAGGGCTCGGCGGTGGATCAGTCCGCGTTCCCGGTAAGCTTCCGCGCAGGTCGGATCAACCGCAATGGCGGCTATGTATGCTGCCAGAGCGCGATTCTTGTCGCCCTCCTTCAGAAAAATCTGACCCTTGCGGCAATGCCGGACGGCTTGCCGCCGATGCCGCCTTGATTGCTCTTCTTCCGTCAGGGCGGAATCCTTCTCTGGGTCAGGTGCGCGCGATTCATGTGGAGTTGAGGGTGGCGGAGTCACCTCGATCGTGGCGGTCGGGAGGGGAACACCAACCTCAATGGGTTGCTCAGGAGCAGTGCTCCTGGCTTCTGTCGTCGGTTGGAGTTCAGGCAGGCGAAGGTCGTGCCGGGCTGCGTCAATGTCCTTGGCGGCCCGCCGGAAAAGTTGCTTGAACTGATTCAAACTCGCAACGGCCTGTTCGTAAGCCGACCGCAGCCGCACCGTAGTCTTTGGGGTTTCGGATGCCAAAGCGTTTGTCGGATCCAGGGTCAGCGCCTGATTGAGGTCAGCGAAAGCCCGTTCCCAATCGCCTTTCTCCACGCAGGCGAGGGCACGCCCGACGTAAGGTCGAGAGGACTCTGGCGCAAAATGGATCGCCTGATCGTAATCCGCGATGGCCAGGTCTTATTCACCCCGCTGCATGTGGATTTCCGCTCGCTTGATGCGGGAGGATGCACATTAGGGAGCGAGTTGGAGAGCGGCGGTAAAATCGGCAAGTGCCTGGTCGGTTTGACCGAGACGGAGCAGAGCTTCACCCCGGTTGTTGAAGGTTTCGATTTTATCGGGATCGAGGCGCAGCGATTCGGTGTAGTCGGCAACCGCTTTGGCCCATTCGCTTAACTGGGCGCTGGCATCTCCCCGACGGCGATAGGCGACGCCGTTGGTCGGGTCGTGTTGGAGGATCTGGTTGTAGTCGGCAACGGCCTTGGTCCACTCATTTCGCCGGGCGTACAGTGTACCGCGGAGGAAGCAGGTGTGGCAAATTCGCTGATTGACCTGAGACGATTGATCGGCATCCGCCACAGCTCTGTCAAAGTCTCGTCGAGCCGTGAATGCCAGAAGCCGCTGAGTGAAGGTGAGTAGTTGACTCATATCCCGCTGGAGCGTTGCGCTGTAATCATCAAGTGCCCGATCGTCTTTTCCCTGTTGTTCGGAAACTTGACCCCGCAACAGGAAACCTTCCGGGTTGTCGGGTGCGAGGCGGATGGCACGAGTCAGTTCGATTTCGGCCAGATCGAAGTCACCACTCGCGAGAAGTGCTTTCCCGCGTTCAATCGTGGACCGGGCTTCATCGAGCTTTCCTGGTATCTCGGGGACTGCCTGCTCCGTCTGATCGGGACCGCGATTGTGGGAGAGTGCCACTACCAACCCAGCCCCGTCTTCGGGGGAATGCACTGCGGTGTTGCCCTCCCTGGAAACCGCGAGAGGGTTGTCGTCCCGCAACGGGTCAGTCATGGTGAGAAACCCCGGGCGATAAGCCACATTCCAGGTTTCATCTTTGTCGTGAACTAAGCTTTCCCAGATGGTTGCCGCTGAAGAGATCGGAGTCAACTACGGACCATTTTCTGCTTGCTCGACCGCCCATCAAGCACTTTTCCCCTCTAAAACGCCATTTCGCTCCGCGGGGCGACCGAGAATCTGCCGTAGTATTTCAGAATCGCCTACAAAGTCCACTCTGGTCCCCTAACTGGCCAGTGTACTTACCTTCTTGGGCGATGTCGCCCAAGAGGTTGCCTCGGTCAATGTGGATGCAGGATTGCTTGGCACCGTCCAAGGAGGAAAGACGTTCGATAGGACCGCAGTGAAGCTCTTATCGCACTTGGAACAGGCCGCTCGCCAATTGCTGACGAGGGTGCCTGATCACCGCCCAGGTGGCAGTGGGAGTGAATTGAGACAAAAATCACCATGCGGCACCTGAGAGTTGGTACTTGGCGATCGTGCGTGCAACATGAGATTGGAAGTGGTCATCAACACCGTCTACTTTAACGTCTGCCTCGACTGGCGATTTCATGAAATAATTCTTTTTCGCATTTCCGGTCGAAGCGAAGCACATTGGTGCATCATGCATTTTGGAAGGAAGTTATCGGAAACGCTGGGAATTCCGGTTCTCTGCGAAGTTCGCTTCTGGACTAGCGCGGATTTTGCAGACTCGCAACCATGAACGGGGCGTCGAATAGCACAATCAACTCCGACCGCGCCCACGCGGAACTATCCAAACCTTTCCACTTCGCAGAAACATCACTCGCATTCAGTTCCTCTTCTGTGAGGCGGATACGGAGAATATTTTCCTGGACTTTGCTGGGACGTTTCACCGAAGAGGAGTGCAAACCGCCCCACATCGCCATTCCGGAGCGGTTCCACGAACAAAACGGGAACGATCCCGATTGCTTGGCGTCGAGCATCGCTAGTCCTCGAATTCGCGGATTACTCGCCATGGTCTCCAGGATGCCCCAGGTACGAAACCTCTTCGATAGTCGAGAGATTGGACCTAGAACCCATTCCGTGCCCGATTCCAAACAACCCCGTCACCGACAATGGTCCGATTTCTAAGCGGTTTTCCATTCCAAAGAATTCCAAAGATTGATTTGGATATTCCAAGAATCCAGGTCGGCCCAATTCACAGCGGCAGGGGTGACCTTATACTTGTTTACAACAAAGATCATGTGTTCAAAATGAGCGTCGTGAAGAAAGGCACAATGCTCGCCCTTGACCGGGCAGAAACGTATGCGAAACAAGACACTGGGTGGGGCACGTTAGGCATGCTCCTCTCACTTCGCTTTGGGTTGGAGTGAATCGCGAAACGCCCGCAGCATCTACAGTGGAGATCGTCATGTCTGGCTTCCCATGCTTGAATTGTGCGTGGCCCTGTCTCCTCGGCCTGCTGTTTGGAGGGAGTGCGGAACCGCAACCTGCCACTCCCTCTCAGCTGCGAGCTTCCTTGCCGCCGCCGCCGGAAAGTAAAGGCGGCTGGCCCACGCTCTTGCCGGACAAGGGCGATCCCGATGCCGATCAGAAAGCGCAGATTCGCAAAAGCGCCGGTATCGATTGGGACAAATTGGCTGAGGCGTGGAAGTGGAACGCCGCGGCCGATGGGGCTTCCGGCCTGCTGGTCCTGCGCCATGGCACCATCGTCGGCGAATGGTACAAGGACTGCGACCGCAACCGCGCCTTCAACATTTATTCCTGTTCCAAGTCATACACCAGCCTGGCGTTCGGCCTGCTCCTGGCCGACAGCGAGGCCGGCAAGCTGCCCGGCGGTAAGAAGTTGACGCTCGACACTCCCGTGCTGACCAAAGACTGGCTGCCCGAGGCACTTCCGCTCAGCGATCCGCGCAAGGCCGACATCACGCTGCGCCATCTGCTCACAATGACCTCCGGCATCGGCGGTGAAGAGCCGTACACCTTCGCACCGTTTGAGTGGGCTCTCGGCAAAATCGACGGCTCGCCCTGGGTGAAGCTCAAGGGAGATCCCGGCACGGTCTTTCATTACAGCAATGCGGGGGTCGCTCACCTGGTCTTGATCTTCAACCGTGCGGCCGGCAAGGACCTCTTTCCCTTCCTGAAGGAACGCGTGTTTACACCAATTGAGATTGAGAAAATTAGCTGGGCCTCTCTCGGTAGCGGCGAGGAGATCGGTCCCTTCAGCCAGGGATTCAGTGGCGTGAATACCACGGCCCGAGAACACGCCCGCTTCCTCTACCTGGCCTTGCACCGCGGCAAGTGGGGCGCGCGGCAGGTGGTGCCGGAGAGCTATTACGATTTCGCCTGGAAGGGGACAAAGGTGAAGTCGGACTACGGCTGTCAATGGTGGGTATATCCGCATCACCCGGACGCCCCGAAAGACCTGGTTCAGACGGCCGGTTTTCGTCAGAACCACGGCTTCGTCGTGCCCAGTCTGGGCCTGGTATTCGTGCGCGTCGGCGATGGCTTCAACTATGCGCCGGCATTTGAGCACGAGCTGGTCAAGCGCGTGCTGGCGGCGGTGGAGGCGAAGCCCTGATGAGGTTCTGGACGAAGACCCGCCGAAGAACAGCCCACCGAGGGGCGAAGCGAATGGGCTCCAGTTCACGGCCTGGCGATGGTTTCCGATGCCAATGGGTCATCGAGCGGGGCCAGATCGCGTCCACGAAGACCATCAAGAGGGACGTGGACCACCAGCGCGAGAACTCCACCGAGTAGCGTCAAAAGCACCCGTTCCCCCGCAACTCCCTTTTGGTTTAATCCACCATAATCCATTAGGAATACAACATAAGCCGTCAGGCAGCCCGCGAACATGGTGTAGCTACCCGGGTAGTTCATTATCCGAGATCCAATTCGGTTGCCCTGCTGGAGCGTGAGTGTCAGAAGTGCAAATACCGCCGTCAGGCCCGCGGCAATCCACGGAGTGGAGGTGACTGGCAAAGAGTGCATAAAAAGCGTGGCCAATAACGCCCCTAAAATCGTCCCAAAAGTTCTCTCACCGGCTCGCAGCAATGTGTCGCGGAACTCCGGCCGCACCAACAAAAGTACTGTCATCCCGATCCAGTAGCCATTATGCAATTGCAACCATCTCCAAATCTCAACCGCTGCTGCGAGAACTATCGCCAGACGAAGAGCCAGGCCGACTGAGGAAGATCTCGAATGCACCTCCGTGATCAGTGTCGCACCCACAAGTCGTGCTTGCCCCCGCCAATCGGTAGGCAAAACCATCGCACTGGGCGCGAAGAGGGCAACCAGCACTGTCACACACAGGAACTGGATCGCACATCCACCGAATACGAGCATTGCCCGCTCCGCGGCATGGTTCCATGTTCCTGGGAACGCGCCAGCCACAAGCAGCACGATCGTGCATTGCTGACCGACCCAGCTGAGATCAGACTTGAGAACAGGAAGTAACCCGGTAATGAAGCCCCAGAGGAATACGACTACGAGCATGGATTGCCATGTCTGACCAGCGAGAGTCCCAACGAATGCGGACACTCCCATGCCGACGGTCGTGATCCCCATTGCCGGGCCTGCTGATCCGTAGAGGCGCTTATATGCTCCGAACCCGACAGTCACCGCAGCGGCCGCCATGACAGCACCCGCGGTCATGTGACCGAGTATGATACATGAGACCAGTATCCCCACAATGGCGGGTGCAGCAGATAGTGCGATGCCAGGAGCAGTGTTGATCCAAGAAGTCGGTGTTGATTCATTCGACATGGGCTGATTAGTTGTTCGCAAGCTTATTGGTGTGAATATCGACTCGGGCCAGATCAGGCAGCGATCTCAAAGTTCCAAGGTTGATTCAAGCAGCTGGCGTGATGCAGCAATGATGATTTGGGCGGATGCGAGGCAGCGACTCGGCACGCTGCTATCCGATTGTGACCGGAGAATGGCGAAACCACTCTGCATACCGGTCCAGAACATCGCACCTACTCACTCCCAAGTGTGACCCCCGCTTCTCGAGCCGCAGCGACAGCACCAACGGGGTTTACTTTCGATTCACCCGCTGGTGCAGATCCCGCCGGAGACTGAAGGATCGATACCGGCGGGACTGGGGCTTCGTCACGCCGTTTCAAATATCGAAAATAACGATATGCTGCATACCCGAGAATTGGGATCGCCACAAACCATGCGGCCTCGTAGCCAACCTGCTTGATTAGAGAGAGCAGGCCAGTGCCGCCAAAAAAGAAAAGTCCCACTCCGAATACACAATAAATCGCATCTGCAATGAGGAATTTCACGAACGGATACCGAGACGCGCCGGAGATTAGAAACACACCGGTTCGTAATGGCGGCAGAAACCTGGCCAGGATCAGCAGCTTCATCCCATGAGCGTGGAGATTCGCCTCCATCATCATCCGCCGCTGGTCGTTGAGTATTCGCTGCACCCATCTGTATGCGAAAAGTCGCGGTCCCCACCATCGGCCAATCCCATAAAGAAGACAATCAGCACAGATGATACCGAGCCCGCAGGCGAGCCACGCGAAGGGCCACCACACTTCTGGGTGTAGCGCATGAACTCCCGCAGCGTATAGGATGCCAGCCTCCTCCGGCATGGGCGGAATCCCAATCCCAGTAGCAAACAACCACCCGAAGATAGATACATACCAACCCAGAACTTCGGAAGTCACTCTTCTCTCCTTCCGGAAGGCCGGGGCGATCGAATCTCAACAAGGAAGCATTTTCCGTTCCATTCAAGGTGGATGGCACCGTGCGCTGGTGCGTGCGATCCGACGCGATGAAATCGACCCCGAATACTGGCAAGAAGTAATCCTTTATCACACTTCAAGACAATCGCGTCACGGATCAGTTATTCACATCTCTCATTCCTTGGCACGACGTTCGCCCATTCTCCGATGAGCAGATGATGCTCAGCCGGGCATTGTCAGAAAGACAGGAAGAGGGAAACATGTGTGATTCCCGCAAGCGCGGGCGCAAGACATTTTCCGATGTGGAACGTGCTTCCACATGCCGTCGTATGGCGGCGATCCTCGGTTTGCCCTATGAGACGGTGCTTGAACTCTGGGACAGGGTCCGCCCCGGCCCCTATACCCCCGCTACCCAAAGCATACGCGCCCAAGAGTGGGCAGACGATCGTTGCGTATGGGCTGAGTTCCGGCACAAGCTGGCTGCGATTAAGACGTTTTACGAGGCATACGAGTTGCTCTCTCACGCCGTTCCCGATGGCGTTCCAGGTTGGCACTATTACTCAAACCTTGGTTACTTTCTTCGCGCCTTTATCGCTCCGGCCGGATCGACCTACGAAGAGAAGGGACTCTACCTTGACTTCATCAGACGGCTTGATGCTACTCATCAATTGAGGCCCGGGTCAGGAAAGATGATCGAAAAAGCACTTCTTAGGGCAATAGTGGCTCAAAGAGCATGGGTATTACGACGGTAATAGAGAGCCAAAGAACTAGCGTGCGTAAGGCCTTCACCATCCCGATCCCACCGACAATCTGGACCGCCAGCCTGCTGCCGTGTTTTCTCGTACATCCATCACGGGTCTTTCATCTTGCCGGTCCTTCGGTTACGTGGCCATCCTTCATCCGGACGACCCGGTCGGCGCGTGCTGCCACCTCGGAACTATGGGTTACGATGAGCATCGCCAACTTTCGTTCGTGCTTGAGTCTCACAAGCAAATCCAGAATGCGCTCTGCGTTTTCCGAATCCAGATTCCCAGTTGGCTCATCGGCGAGCAACAACACCGGATCATTGGCGAGTGACCGTGCCAAAGCGACCCGTTGACGTTCCCCGACCGACAACTGCGATGACCGGTGACTGGCCCGACCCGTCAGACCCACCTGGTCCAGTAATTCGTCTGCTTTCTTCGCCCTGGCTCGGGTGGACAGCGGAGGGCCTTCGAACATTGGCACTTGCACGTTTTCTCGGGCAGTGAGCGTCGGGAGCAAGAAGAACGCCTGGAATACGAAGCCAATCTGCCGTGCCCGGAACCGGTCGAGGTCTTGCCGGGTCGAGAGAGGTGTGCCGCGGAAATACACCTCGCCTGAATCGGGGCGGTCAAGTGCGCCGAGCATGTTCAGGAGCGTCGATTTACCGCATCCCGATCGACCCGTGATCGCAACGAACTCACTCTCACGGACTACAAGGCTCACTCCGACAAGTGCGCTGACCTTTCCATCCGGATAGGTTTTGTGGATGCGATCTGCGAAGAGCAAGTGATTGGGAAGGCCATCAATCATGTCGGATGGCCTCGGTTGGGAGTAATCGGGCCGCCCGGAAGGCGGGGAAAATACCTCCGACCAAACCGATCAGGAGCGTGATGGCAATACCCTCGGCGATCACCACCGGGGCAAGGCGACCCTCGATGAACCCGTTCACCTTGGGGGACATGGTGAGCAGATGCAGTGCGATCCAAGCGCCAGCCGTCCCCACCACCGCGGCGATCAGCGACAGAAGCGCCGCCTCGCCAAGGATCATTCGGAGTACTCGGCTCGGCGGCCACCCAACCGCCCGCAGAATGCCGATTTCCTGCGTGCGTTCCAGCACCGACATTGCCATCGTGTTGAGCATGCCAATCACGCCGATTACCATGGCAACAATGGACACGACCCAGGTGAGTGCCTTCACCATCTTGAGGTGAGAGAGCGACGTGATGAACGTGGCGGGGGTCTGGGCCGAGAGTTGGACGGAAGGATCTTCGGGATCTTGAAGAGCCTCGATTTTCACTCGCACGGCCTCGATTTCATCAGTCGAGTCGGGGCGGGATTTATTGACGCGGACCGAGAAACCGGTCACTCGCATGCCCGTGAGCTTTCGACCATCTGTAATCGACACGACCGCGGAACCATCTTGGAATATAATGCCACTCTTGTAGATCCCAACCACCTCGTAGACGTTTTCCTTGTTCCTGGAATCCTGTCGACCGAACACGATCGTATCCCCGACTTTCTTGTTCAGGTTCTTGGCCAGGGTACTCCCGAGCATCACCTTCTGCCTCTCACCAGTTTCGAGTCTCCGGCCTGAGATTATGTCGAGAACATCGAACCCGAAGTTGTCGTTGTCCCAACCCTGGATAATTACCTGATCGGAGTTGCCGCTGTCGCGGGTCACGTCGATCAAGTTCACGACCGCTGATGCAACCTGCTTCACTCCCGGAATCTTTTTCGTTTCATCGACGAAATACTCCCGGAAGTCGCTGTTGAACCCGCTCGATCGGCCCGCCTGCTGGACAATCAGGTCGATTCCTCGCTGTTCAAACGAGGCTTCGACGGCCCGTTCGGCGTTGTTGCTAATACCAAGAAGTGCGATGATGCTTGCGACCGCCACGGCAAGCCCGAGAATGGTCAGGACCGTGCGCGTCGGTCGACGGGTCAGGTTCTTCAGTATGAATGTGGAAAAATACATTGAGGGGGGAGCCGGAGGCAATAATTCGCGCGGCCACGCCAATTGCCTATCGATAACTGAGGTTGGGAGCCTCTTGCTTCCCCAACTTGGGTCGTTCTCATTTGAGTGAAAGGGAGGGAGGGCGGCAACCTCGATAATCGCAAGCAAGTATCTTGATTCCTTGTGAACGAGGCACCCTTGACAAATAGCCCAGCAACAGGAGGGTAATCCTGGATCAGAGGCGAGAAATGCTCCACCCGTTACTGCTGGTCGCTACCACGCATTCGGGAATTGGGAGATGAGAACTAATGCAGCCATCTCACCAAGCCAGTTGATCTCCCGACCCTGGTCGAAGTGATAACCAAGATGCTTGGCAAGTCATCCGCTGAAAGTGTGACGTGAAACGTCATCGACCGCGCATGCAGCCTATATTGCGGCACCCTGAAAAATTCGCGCCCGCCCATCAATTCCCAGCCGGGTTTTCCCTCGCATTCGTTTACTGGCGCACTAAAGTTAAGTAACTCAAGGGCCGAACCAATGGAACTGATTGCTCAAGACACGCGCGGGATAAGGGAACTCCTGGCCATTCGGGACGCCATCCAAGCCACCACCAATCCAGTTCGTCCACCCGGATCGCCAGCGGCCTTGATCCAGGTGTTCCCGGATGGACCTGATCTGGGGAGACTCCATACGCTCGGCGACGGCCCGGTGGTCGTTGGCCGTGGGCCAGGACCCGGGATCAGGCTGAGCGACTCGTCTGTCTCCCGTGCGCACGCCCGCATCGAATTCCTCCCATCAGGGCGGCTGGCCGTGACCGACCTGGGGAGTGCGAACGGGACCTTCATAAATGATACACAGGTCCGAATTGGTGAGGCATGCGAGGGGGACTTCGTCCGGTTCGGGGGGTGCGCCTTCCGTTTCCTGGCAGCTACTCCCCTGGGCGAATGATGGCTACTCGAACGCCTCAAGTGAGAGGGTGCTTTGTGGTAGATGCTTGTTTGTGAATACGGACCTCTTATCCCACTATTCACGCCGCTCGTTCATACTGAGGGCCGTTAACCATATCCCCCAGCACTCTCGTAACTCAATTTGCTGTCCAGGAATCCTCGCTACATAGTCCCCACCAGGCTGATACTACCCCTTGGTATTCGTGTTGTTGCCGTTCCAGAATATCCGCTTACCCCGTGCCAGCCATGTCTGCATCTTGTCGCTGCGAGTAGATTACCAGAATTGCTTCCAATCCCTCGTTTTTCAGAATGCCCTTCAGTTGAGTTTCCCGTTCTTCACGCAACATGACGCAACTCCATGTCTCGACGGCTAAACCAACTCATTTTAGCAGCAGAATAAGCGAGAGAATTGCGTGAGGTGGAGTTGAATCCCACTGCACCCCCCCGCGATCGAATACGCCTGACAGTCAAAACGAAAACTCCTCCGGCTTGCTATACCCGGAGGAGAATGGCAGACTGACCGGGCCAACTGATGAAGCCCGGCCAGCCGCCAAGCGGAACAACCGCTTTCCAAAGCATAGTTCAGGTTTTGCGCTGGGCCAAAAGTAACCCTTTTCTCACTATCGTCTCATCGATACTCGATCTGCTGTCCGAGGGATTTTTAATGTTGGGGGAAGGTACAATCGGTGAACTGATGAAGGACTAGTGCGCGAGAGAGGGCGACCGATGACGGAAGCGGAATGGCTGGTGTGTGGAGAGCCGACGCCGATGCTTGAATTCTTGCGGGGCAGGGTTAGCGATCGGAAATTGAGATTATTCGCCTGTTCGTGCGCTCGCCGAATATGGAGTTTGCTGGCTGATGTGAGAAGCCAAAGGGCAGTTGAAGTAGCGGAACTTTTAGCTGACGGGTCAATTCATTCCGACCAGTTGAAGGAAACACGTGAGCTAGCCCAACAAGCGATGCGAAATGAGTTTGATCAGGCAGCTTTGGCAGCTAGTGATACCCTTTCAGACCCAAATCACTTGGCATATTATGCGTCTATTTCAGCGTCTTGTGCGGTGCGATTGCCAGCCTGGCGAGGTAGGGACTACGCTTCTGAAGTTGAAGAATTCGCTTTAATGACCCACGATGAGAGGAATGGTGTCCTCTGGGCAATTGAACCTAAAATTGCTTGGATTTACGAACTTGGAAGTCAAGCATCCTTGTTCCGTGAAATTGTTGGCATTCCCTTCAAACCGATTACGCTTAACCCCACTTGGCTCACATCCACCGTCGTCTCACTCGCTAGTGGCATCTACGAGGAGAAAGCCTTCGACCGCATGCCCATTCTGGCTGACGCTCTACAGGATGCCGGGTGCGACAACGAAGACATTTTGAACCATTGCCGACAGCGTGGCGAGCATGCGCGCGGTTGCTGGGTGGTGGACTTGGTGTTGGGGAAGACGTGAGGGATGGAAGGTACTTGAAACCACTGGGGTTCAATCGTGAGGCCATTCCTCTTGGTTAACACAATCTCTGTCCATGTATTCAAAGAAACCTGGATGCTCTTCAAGATTCCGGAGTACCCTCATGATGCTCGGAACGCAGAAAAACAACACGGCACCGAATCGAAGTAGTCGGAGCCCAGATGGTCGCCGTCGCAAGAGTTGGATCGGGCCAATCAGAAGTGGAATCGCAAAGATCGCCACAAAAGAGAGGAAGACAACTCGCTCGTCATCACCATCCCCCCAGAAGTATTCGATCCATGATGCGATAAGCATCGCTGTAAAAATCGCACCAGGCAAGACGGGCACCCAAAGGATCGCGGGAAATCGAGGCATCCCCACAGCTCCGATAGTGAGCGAAACGAACTTACATCCCCTCGTCCACCCTCACTTCAACCGTCACCGTAGCTGTCGATACATTTCGTTTCACCCCGATGGCAAAACAATAGCAATCAGCGACTTTAAGGCAGTACATATCTATGACATCGCGACAGCCAAAGAAGTGTTTACCATCAATGATGGTACTGGTGCAGTCTACACCCCGGATGGCAAAACCCTGGTCTACCGAAACTACCCAGGAGAAATCAAATTGTGGGATGTTGGAACTGGTAAAGAACGTGCTGTCCTCAAGATAGATGTGAACGAAACGAATGTTCTGGCATGCAGCAATGGGACTATCGCGTATCGTGGCTACTACCCGAGTCCACGAGGATATTTGATGCCGACTGTCGATCTGGTGGACTTTGCGGGTAAAAACCAATTCCGGCTCATAGGGCATGAAAACGGATTATTGCGAGCCCTGGTATTTAGTCCGGATGGAAGCTTGTCGCTTCGGCATGCTCCGACCAGACTGTGCGCCTGTGGGATGTGGGGAACGGTAAAGAGTTGGTTTCAATCCCTCTCAGCGCATATGCCATAGCCTTCAGCCCCGAGGGGAAAATTCTCGCGACAGGAACTCGGGAGAACGCAATCAGGCTCTGGGAAATCGCGGAACTGATAAAGGAAAAGAAATAACTGCGTCAGCGGCCGGAACGGGCCTGTGCAAAGCTCAACCGAAGGTGACAGACCTGCTCCGGGTCGACCGCTTCTTACCGCCACTTCACGACAAAACCAGATGGAGTGACGCTCTCGAATCGACGCTCTTGAAATCCCTGCGTCTCCACCCAGTCGAGCAGTTCCTCGGCAGTTCTTATACTCTGCACAGTGCTGCGCTTCCACCGAGAGAAGTGCTGGGGAAGGGAAGGGGCCTCAGATGTCAAGCATGGATGCGTCTTGGTGTCGTTCATGTGTAGCCCAGTATGAGTGATCTTGGATTATTGGCGGGAAAGCACTTTCTCTTCATCAGGCAGCCGAGAGCCTCCTGGACCCGTCGTTTTTCTCGTAATCGAACCAGAACCGATTTTGATTGGGGCTACTCGTTATTTTTCCTGATGCTGAAGAAAGTGAAGTGCAAATCCCGCGCCGATTGATTCATAAAGCGATTGCCGATGACAAGTCGCGTGGGAAGGGCTGTAACGGAGAAATGGCACCCAGTCCAATCATCATCAGGAAAGCCGACGAGTTCGGATGTGTTGGATCAAACAGCGATTCTGGAGCCAAGTGGCTCGATGTGGAATGGATGTGTGCGATTTCCACTTGTCGGATTGGTCTCTTTTGGAGTCAGAAGAAACCGGACAATGTTCATTGCGCCTGGCTGCAAGCGATCTGTTCACCATTGAGCGATAAGGATCGTTGAGTTGCGACTTTGTCCTGTGGCGACTGGAAAAAGGTCGCCATCTTGAATGGACCCACTACTTGAGCAGATGATTCTGCCATCTTCTCTCGATCCGTCAGGGGATTTGGCAACCTCATGAGCTTCCTGACTCTGGCGTATGAGACTCCCATCAGGTAGATCCCGGTACCGAGCAAAATCCGGAGGTCGAGCCAGAAACCCCCACTCTGCACATAGCAACGGTCGAGAACCAGTTTGGTTCGGACGGACTCAATGTCGGTATCTGGGGGCAGTTGGATCTGTGCAAGACCAGTCACGCCCGGACGAACCAAGAGTCGCATAGTATAGCCGGGGATTTTCTCGGAGAGAGGGCCAACAAACTCTGGTCGTTCCGGGCGTGGACCAACCAAACTCATGTCCCCACGGAGGACGTTCAGAAGTTGGGGCAACTCGTCGATGTGAAGCGCGCGGAAGATCTTTCCGATAGGAGTTACCCGCGGATCGCGCTTTGTACTCCACGCAGCGCCCGAAGCCGCCTCGCAGTTGTATCGCATCGACCGGATCTTGTAAATTCGGTAGTGGCGGCCATTCCGCCCGACCCGCACCTGAGAGTAGAACCCGGGTCCAGGCGACGTTACCCGAACCAGAACCCAGGCCATAAATATGACGGGGATGACGATTACAGCAGTTGCGAGACAAAAGAACAGATCACAACAACGCTTGAGCGTCTCTGATCTCTGGGGAATGATAAAAATGGCAACGGGTGCTGACATTCCGGTGTTGGAAGAAGACGACAGTTGTTGGGCGATCATCAGACTTTTCTCCTGGAATTAAATCGCTCTCCCGACTGGGGGCTTATCAATCCTGGACTCGCTCGGAAGGTTTGTTGGATCGCCAATGGCATGAGAAAGAAGCACAGACATACGACGACACACACAGTATCCATGCCAGAGTGGGAGAGGCTGGCGTTGGGAGGTCTCAGATTCAACCCAGGCGGTGTTCCGAGGGCACCCGGAACCGGCTCAATGACAAATGAAAGACCCAACCCTAAGGCCGGCCCGTGAAAATCACTGAGCATACCCACGGACGAGTTTTGGCGAGTCAGTTGTGTGTAGTCTGTACAACGATATGAGGGGCAGCAGAAAATATGCCACTAATGGTGATTCTCTGAGGGCAATTCACAACTACTGCATGGGAATGTATTTGTGCTTGCAGATTCAAATAGTTAAGCGCATTCTCTCGATTTTTTTCGTGTCCGATAACCCTACGATTCTTCGCTTTCTGTCCGGATTTCCGACTCTCGAAAACCACCAGAGTTCCGACCGAACGGGTTCGGATCCGGGACTTGTACTCATGGTTCTCATCCAGAGGTGGGGCGGACACTCCCCCGCACAACGCTACAGCATCGCGGGCCACAACTCGGGTACGAAGCGCGGCCAGCGAGGGAAAGCTTTCCCTCGCTGGCGCTTCGGGCTTGTGTCAGAGATGCCCGCGTTAAGTATAACTGGGAGTAACTGAATTGGTGCGCCCGTTCGTCCTTTTGGGGACTCTGTTATCGCGTTCTATCTAATAGGGACGCTCTTTTTTGACCGGCTTGCCCAGCGCAGCCTTTCGGATGGTACTCATCCGTCGTGCCTCTTTCCTGGAGCGAGCCTCACATGGCTTCTCGTAATACTCGTGTGCCCGAAGTTCCTTCTTCATCCCGCTGCGTTCGATCAGCTTCTTGAAACGACGAAGAGCCAAACCAATCGGCTCCCGTTCATGAACTCGCATCCGCAATCCCATTTTGCCTCCCAGTATAAAGTCCAATTACTAATCATATGACTCTGTCCTTCCTTCCGGTACACGAATCGTCCAATTCTGACCGCTTTGTATTTGGGACTGCCGACAACCGGGCGAGTATTGCCGAGGCTGCTGAGTGTGGACTGGGCACTCGGCAAGACGTGATAAGGTGCTGAGAATTCGGTATGCCGGATGCCTGCCCCAGGAGAGAAATCAGTTGACCGAACTCGAAGCCAAGCTGAAGATGCTTCGATCCACCATTGAGTCAAGCAGGACTTCCAATGCCCGAAAAGGATAATCCCGACATCGCGTTGGACTTGGTGGCATTCGTCATAGTCAACACGATCATTGTTGGCGGGTATTTGACAATCTTTAAGCCAGGAGAACGAGGGTGCTTTGCCAGGAGAGGCTCGCTTGGAGAATGGGGTATCTGTCTGCTTTATAGTTGTATCCAGGCTTTTCTTTCCGGACCCCACTACACCAAGTTTGTGTCCATCATTCTATGGTGGATCGTAGCTCTTCTTGTTTTTCAGTTAACGGTTCGTCAGGCACTTAAACTCGGGATCGCGCACTTTTTGATTATCTTCATTCTCTGGATGGTCACTGCGACAGCCGCTGCTTGAACCTCGACTTCTCGTTGTGCCAGACTTCGAGAATCGTGACACTGCGGACAGTTGAGTGAGGGACGGGACGCAGTTCGGTTTTCATCCTATTCAGCGTCAATCCGGGTATTTGGAGTTTGGATAGCGGGCTGTTCCGGGTTGTGAACAGACGTCTCGGAATACGAAAGGCCATGTTTCGCTCATTAGCCTGGCCGGTCTTACCGTGGAGTCTTCTTGGTGAGCCGGTCGATCCGTTCCAGGGCTGCCTTTGCATCTTCGGTGAGAATCGCCCCGCTTGCACCCTGAGACCACGCCTTGAGCAACTCAATAGCCCGCGGCGTCCCATCCATCTCCGCAGCACGAACCATCCGACTCGCACGTAACTCGTCTTTCGTCAGCCCAATTTCCGAAAGAGCCAGAATCCGCATCAGGCGGTTCTTTACCTCGGGACTTTCTGTCGTTCGAGCCGATTCCCATAGCGTAGACTCGAAGCATCGAGCCCTGGCCGTGAGTTCTTTCTCGGCCGATTCCCGCGTTGCAAATGCCGGGTCACCCAGATCGGCAATCCACTGCTTCACCTGTGTCGCCGTTGCATCCAATTTGGCTGGAGGCAGCTTCTCACGAAGTAAATCGCGTCCGGTGGCTGTCGCGATCAGTCCGTTGGCTGCCCGAACCGCTTCCTTGGCTTCGGACTTGTTGAGCGTCTCCCACAACTCGGTTGCCGTTGCTTTTGGGTTGGGAGTTAGAGTTTCTGCCAGGTTCCAGCGGCGTCCAACCCCATTTCCGAAGATCAGTAGATCGCGATTCTCCGGGGTGAAGTGAGGCTCGCCGGGTTGCTCACCAGTTTCAAAGGTCGCGAGTTGGCTTCCAGTCGCCACCTCCCAAATTCCCGCGGAATCGTGACCAGTGGTAACGACCCATTTCCCATCTGGAGAGAGCCCGACCCAATCGACGAAGCAACGTCCCTCAGATGACATGCCAATAATTTCCACTCGTGGTTTCTCTCCAGGCAATGCGGCGAACCGGCGGCGTTCCTTACCTGTTGAAGCATCGAGTATCACAACCACGTTGTTCGCGATCACACAGGCTAAGGTTTGTCCGTCCGCCGACCATCCGAACGCATAGCCGTCCCAGAATTGACTAGAAGGCTCAACTCTAGTTCTCTTGAGGATTCGACCGGTTACCGGGTCAAAGAACAGGACTTCCCCCTTCATATTACTGACTACGTATTTTCCGTTAGTGCTGATGCCTTTTGGCGTGTAGCCCATTCGAACCTTGGTATCGAGTTCACCATTCGTGAGGTCCCATCCTCGCATCGAGACCGAACCTGAAATCCACGAGGCGAGTAGAAGTCGCCGACTATCAGGGGAAAAACCAACTGGCGATAGATCGCTGCGTTCTCCTCGAATGCTTTCTTCTCGAACTTGCTCTTCAGTCGTTCGGACAGTTTCACCATTCGCTACCCGAATGACGCGTACACGATGAGTGGCCTTCGATACATTGTCGCTTTCGACTTTCCTCGTTGCTCCATCGCTAACCGCAAGCAGATCACCAGCAGGGTTAAACACCATCTTCATTGGACCCCAGAATCCATTCTGGCGATAAGGCCCGTCCCCCTGGATCGTCCGGATCGTCGTTCCTGTTACCGCGTTCCGCAGGTCGATCCGGCCTGTGTCATCGGCCACCGCTAATAGTTTCCCATCCTGGGAGAGAGCCGACGCAATCCCTTTTCCATAACGGTTGGGTATCGGGATCTCTTTCCCAGTTTCTGATTCCCAAGCTCCTACCTCGCCACTGTGGTATGGGGTCAATAGAGTCTTTCCATCAGGAAGAACGTGAAGACAAACAATAGTACCAGATTTTAAGCGTGGTAGTTCTTTTTGAGTTTTGGTTTCCCATCGAACAACATCACCATTCAGGTTAAGGAGATGTACTGTCCCCCCCGCTACGATTCCCGCCGGAAAACCAGTGGTTTTATGTCGTTGTGGGTCACGGAATGTCGCAATGTGCTTGAAAGGGTCGATATTCCAGACTTCGATTTTGCCTCCAATTCCATCGTACTGTTTCGCGACCAGAGTCTTTCCATCGGAAGTGAATGCCACATTAATCGAGTCAGGCGGCAATGGCAAAGAATCTGGCGGCTGTAGCAGATCCTTTCCGGTTCGCGCATCTCCCAAAATTGCTTCGTATTTATCTGGTTCGTTTTTTTCCGTTCGGTTCACTTTGCATCGGATATACCATCGCCCATCAGCAGTAAGATGTGTCACACGTCCCACAGGAACAGTTCGTACTTCGCGGCCCGTGATGGGATCCTGAAAGTAAAGGTTGTTTGCATCAGAGAGAGCAAACCGACCATCCGATGTAAACTGGCAAAAGACCCATGAGTTGTTAAGAGCCTGTCCTGGAGGAATGCTACATTCAAATCGCTGTGTCTGTTTTCCCGTCTGGAGATCCCAGATATAAGCATACTGGTCGCCCGGAACATGCCCGAGATATCGCCCATCGACAGAGAACGTGAGACTTCGGCGCGAAAAATGATCGTGCGTTTTGCTCGATGATATTGGAAAAACGTGAAGTAATCGCCATGTGGTAACGTCGTACACCCGAATTATGGTAACCGATGTCAAGAAGTGAGCACTCTCCACAGCCAGGAACTTCCCATCAGGAGAGAGAGCTGTCGAATCGATACGATCCGGAACCCGATACCGCAGATTACCGAATTGTGCCACGGCTCCTGGTGGAAGTGCATTGGCCACATCGTCCGATTTCTCTGGTTCAGTTCCTTTTGAAACATTCTGGACTGGAGGAGGATCGACTGAATTGATGCCTGGTATGGATTCGGGTCGAAGAACGGCGATGCCTACTGCTGCCGCTGCAGTCGCCAAGCACATAGTCGCGAGGATCGCCATTCTCCATTGAACCGCAAACCCACCGATGATCTGGATTCCTTTCGGAATTGGAGGAACGATATTAGCCGCTTTGAGAACCCCAGCAATCAGATTGGGCGGAACGAATGCCCGCGCCCCATTCGTTTCAAATACACACACTGCCAACAGGATCGGAGTCACGCCACGTCGAAGCAAGCGGTCGCGGAGCAGTTCCCGACCGGCTTCCAGTCGCCGCTTCACGGTGTTCAGGGAACACCGCAACCGTTCGGCGGCTTCGTCGCGCGTACAGCCATCCAACAAGCAGAGAACCAGTGGAACGCGGTACTTCTCGGGAAGTCGGTCGAGTTCTTCATCGAGAACCCGTCGGAGATCGCGCCAAGCCATATCCGCGAATGGGTCGGAAGAGTCAGCCGCGCCACTCGGAAGTGAAGTTGTTGAAAGTTGCCGGGTTCTGACGCGAAGGGCAATTCGGATGGCAGTGCGATGCAGCCACGCGGGAAGAGCGGCCGGGTTGTGGATGGAACAGGCCGAGCGGATCAGAGTCAGGAACACGGTTTGGAAAGCATCTTCGGCATCCGTCGATGTGCCAAGGATTCTCTGGCACGTCGCCAGGACGACTGGGCCATGCCGACGGACCAGTTCCGCAAAGGCTTCGGAATCTTTCCGCTCCGTGTATCGACTGAGGAGTTCGGTATCGGTACTAGCGGTTTGTGTTCCGCTCAGTTCCGAAAGACAACGACGAACGATTGCAGTAGACACGGGTTTCCTCCATGGGGAAAGAACCGATCTTCTGCACTATAAGAGACAGCATTTCGCGTCGATGGCTCAACCAAATACCCAATCCGGCTTTGCTCGTGGCTCAGTTGGTCTTCGGGAGCCCTTCTGGCACGGTTCGTTTGGTTTCAGACGGGAGTTCCATCGAGTCGTTGAGTTTCGTGTCAGCGTTTTTCGTCTCGCCACCAGTGGTGAGGAAGAACCGTCCATCCTTGATGCCCGCGTTAATGTTGGTGACTGGGTTCTTATCGGCAGTGAAACGGGCTTTAGTGATCGCCAACCAATCCCCTTTGACGGACTTCACCCAGGCGTTCCCATAGCGGGCCGTGCGGACCTTGGTCGCGGAAACCTTGTCCCGCTTGAAATCTTCGACAAAGGAGTAGTAGCCGCCAAGATTCTTGCCTTCGGTGACCGTTGAGAAGGTTATCAAGTGTTTCCACTCTTTCTCCTCTGGGACACCGAAGAACCCGGCATACTCAGTCCGATTTCCATCGACCTTCGCTGTCACCAGGAAGCGGTAGGTTTCGCCCACTTTCCAGTCGTAGTCGAGGAATGACTGGCCACCGGTGCCTTCGCCGCCGAAGCGGCCAACGTGAACTTTCTCATCCTTGTAGAGCATCTTCACCCGCTTGTCGTCCTCAACCGCCTTGGCATTGTTCTGGTTGGAATCCCAGACCGAGAAGATGACCACCTTCTTGCCATCACCCTTCTCCTGAATGCCGTAGTACCCCTTGTTCCAGCCGCACGCACAGAAGTATGTCCCAGGGGCAGATTTCTCGACCGTGACCTCGTTGTAAAATGCCACGCCTTCACCAGCAGTGTAGGCGAGATGAACCGAGCGGCACGCGATGCCTTCGAGACGTTCGTCCGCTTTCAGTAAGACTGTGGAGAAGGCAAGTGAAACAATGCCAAGGAGGGGAAGCATCGAGCGGCGCATGGAACCCTCAAGAACAAGTAGGAGATGTTTGCCGTGTTGCCTGGGATGCGTTAGTTGATGATTATACTTTACGCATTCAAGAATGACACCTTGCCCCAAATCTTAGGCGAGCCGGGAGCGTCAGTCAGCGACCGGAGGGATCAGTCAGTCAACACAAATCATAAGTTTATTTATGATTGAAGTGATAATTATAGTGATTGAACACTTGTCAGCAGGCTTATGACACATGACAGTTTGTGACAGAGACTGGTGTATGAACCTGGGATTGGGACGGGAAACACACCGTAAAAGTGCCAAAACACATCATCGCAATCTTGTGAGATTACTGACACCTCTGCCAACATTGACAGACGCTCCTGACACCTTCAAATCAACACGACCGAACTGCTGACAGTCCGCCCACGCGTGGGCAGAGCCAAGCACGAAAATGAGCGGATCGACTCAATACCAGCCCATGTCGGCTGGTATCAAATTGCTTTACCAACCTTCTTGCCTTGGTTCTTGCGGAGATTCAGAAGGCGGCGACAGATTACCCAATCGGGAAGTGGTCCGCCGATCCGCGAGCGGACGGCGTTGCAGAACTGCTTGGCATCATCGAGGTGGCAAACGAAATCCTCAATCGACATGGTGGGTGCCATGGCAACGCGAAGTTCCGTCAACAATTGGTTGAATTGTTCTGGATTGTACTGCACCCCATACAGCTTCAATTCTGCTGCGAGTGAAATCACGAATCACCCCCCTTAAGGTTTTAACGCTGTGGACTCGATAGATCATTTGAGGAAGGATGCGGCACAGGAGTCGCGGGGCAGTCGAAGCCCGATAGCTCGTAATGCTCAGCCTGGCAAACCCACCCAAACAATGGCATTGCGTAAAGTGATGTACTGTCCGGTTAAGCCCTATCGAGGCATCAACATTCGAATTCCCTATCGCGATTAGACAAACTCACAATCCGGTTGGCCTAATCGACCTGAGACCGGCCGTTTAAGAAGATGACCGGCATAAGCCGGCCATCTTCATGGTCACTTCTTAGGGGTTGCCTTCTTGGGTGGTGCTTTGGCGGCCTCCGCAGCCATCTTCTCCAACTCCGCGTTCAGCTTCAACCGCTCTTCCTTCGGCAAGTATACCCCCGGACCGAGCCGTTGCTCGTACTTCTTTCGCCGCTTTTCGGTGAGCTTTCGTTTATCGGTTGCAGGGTTTCCCACATTTGCCTCTTGTGTTTGTTGTTGCGATAAGGGTTGTTCTGTCTAACGTAGCGGATGCAGTGAAAACGTCGAGGGCGGAAGCGTGCCTCCAGAGGTCGCCGAACAACTAACAACACCGGATCTCGATACATTTGAGTCGTACCCTTGCCGCTCTATTGCGGCAACCGGAGAATGCCGCCACCGTCCGGAATTAACCCTCTCCTGCTGGAGCAACTGTCATGAAGGTCGGCATGAACCTGCTATTGTGGACAGGAAATGTGACGAATGAACATTTCCCTATACTTGCAAAACTGAAGGCAACGGGGTTCGATGGGGTGGAATTGCCAGTCTTCGGAGGGAAACCCGCCGACTACAAACCCCTCCGGTCGGAACTCGATAAGCAAGGCTTGAAGTGTACGACGGTCACCATTCTGACCAAGGAAACCAATGCCATCAGTCCGGATACAGCAACTCGACAGAAGGCTCTCGACTGGCTCAAAACCGTTGTGGAAATCAATCATGTCCTTGGGGCCGAAACGGTCTGTGGGCCATACCACTCCGCTTTGGGCGAGTTCTCCGGCACTGGCGCAACAGCCGATGAAAAGAAGTGGGCAGCGGATGTTCTTCGCACAACCGCAGAGCTTGCCAGGCAAGCCAACCTGATGCTGGCCATTGAATACCTGAATCGCTTCGAGTGCTACTTCCTCAATACGGCAGTCGCGGCTCGCGAACTCGTTGGGATGGTGAATCACCCCAACTTTCGCACCATGTACGATAGTTTTCACGCCCACATCGAAGAGAAAGACCCCGCCGCCGCAATCCGAACTGTTGCTCCGGTTCTCGCTCACGTCCACATCAGCGAAAACGATCGCGGGACACCCGGAACAGGGCAAGTACACTGGGATGCCACATTCAAAACGCTCAAGGAAGTGGGTTATGATGGCTGGCTGACCATTGAGGCATTTGGCCGGGCTCTTCCCGACCTCGCAGCCGCCACACGGATCTGGCGGGATTTGTTCCCAAATGCCGAGGAAGTGTACACAAAAGGGCTGGCGTTCATCAAATCGCGATGGTCCGGAAAATAGCGACCGTGACAGTCAGAGTGGCCGTGATAACTTTGCTACGGAAAGCTCCGGGAGAGCTTACCCGGTGCTTCTGTCTTCGCCAACTGCGGTGGGCTTGTCGGCCGATGTACGATGTGTTGGGATAACGCCGGGATAGCCCCGGGATTGGTGCTGATTGTATCGAGGTTATGCGAGTGCAGAGCGGAACTTTGCACTATCGAAACCGGAACAATCGCCACCACCCCACAGTAGGAGTCAACCGATGAGGCAATCGTCTGTGCTGGCTGTAGCGTTAGGGCTGAGTTTGACGGTTGGGGCCGTTGCGCAGCAGCCCGTTACTTCGACACCGACTGCGCAGCCTGCCCCTCCCCAAAATCCCTGGGCAAACAAGTTCTTCCTGCGGGATATCGCAACGAACCGGGAACAGGCTGCTCCAGCAGTTATCGAGCATAACTTCGGGGAGGTTCCGCACGGCACCATTTGCACTGAGAAATTCACGATCACAAATATTTACGACGTGCCGATGCAGATTACCGAGATTCGCAAGACCTGCACCTGCCTCGACTTCGTCCCGATGATCAAAGCCCTCAAACCCAACGAAACCGCCGATTTCACAGTGATGATGAATACGGGCAAGTTTGTTGGGATCAACACGCAGACTTTTTATGTCACTTTCGGCCCGAAGTTTGTCTCGACTGCTGTGATCCGAGTTTCCGCCAACAGCAGGACGGACGTGAGCATCAACCCCGGGAATGTGAGTTTTGGAGCGGTGCCGCTGGGAACTCACCCCAGCCAGACCGTGACCATCAAGTACACGGGACGGGGAAGGGACTGGAAATTGACCGATCCCGCTCCTGTGCAGGGGCCATTCGATGTAAAAGTAACTGAAGTAAGTCGCGGCGGACCGTTACGAGGGGGAGCCGAATATCAGGTCGATGTGACGATCAAACCGACCGCCGCGCCCGGGGCGATTGCCGAGCAAGTCAGCATCAAGACCAACGATGCGACCCATCCGATCGTGCAACTCATGGTCACGGGGACAATCACGGCCCCTCTCGAACTGGCACCGAGCAAGGTCCGGCTCGATCCCGTGCCCGTTGGCCAAGCGACCGGTCAGCGGGTCTCTATCCGAGCCGCGAAGCCATTCAAGGTGTTGAGTGTGGATGGTGGTGGGGATGGTATCACGGTTGAACTCCCGGCCCTGGGAGCTGCTGGAGCCCCGGCTCCTACCGTCCAGGTTATCACCATCAAGTTCGATCCAACCGTTCCTGGGACAGTGAACCGCGTACTCCGCATCCGAACGGATCTCGAAGGTGGAATAGCGACTCTTCCCGTGGAAGCTGAAGCTTTGAAGCCCTGATCGAGAAGACCTTTCTTCCCGGTAAAAGGAGCCGCGCACGAAGTAAGCGGGTGATTTGAACATAGGTAATTAGAGCCGCGCACGAAGTAAGCGGGTGATTTGAATACCCGCTTACTTCGTGCGCGGCTCTATCCATGCAGGGTGATTGAACACTCGCTTACTTCGTTCGCGGCTCTATCCACTTCATATGCTGTCACATCCAATCAATTTCAGCGTCTTGAACCTTGTGCCCGCACGACTTCTACAATTGTCTGTGCCTACCTCCAATTCTCCTGAGTGACATATGGGAAGTCCGAACCGGCTGATCCACGAAACCAGCCTGTATCTCAAGCAACACGCCAACAACCCCGTGGATTGGTATCCGTGGGGATCGGAAGCATTGGCACGCGCGAAGGAACTCAATCGCCCGATCTTCCTCTCGATTGGCTACTCGGCGTGCCATTGGTGCCACGTCATGGAACACGAGAGTTTCGAGGATGAGGCAACCGCAACGATGATGAACGAACGATTTGTTTGTATCAAGGTGGACCGCGAGGAACGTCCCGATATCGATACCATTTACATGAATGCCCTTCAGGTTCTTACTCAGGAGGGAGGAGGTTGGCCGCTGAGTGTCTTCCTGACGCCAGAACTCACACCGTTCTACGCGGGAACTTATTACCCACCCGATGAACGCTATGCCCCCCACCGCCCGAGCTTCAAACGCCTTTTGCTTGCAATCCACGATGCGTGGACCAATCGCCACGACCACATTCAGGAAGTGGGACGGAACGTGGTTGGCTATCTCCAGGGGATGAGCCGACTCGAAGCCGATAGCGAATCGCTCTCCGATCAATTGCTGACGAACGCTCTCGCTACCCTGCGTCGGAGTTTCGATGCAACACATGGCGGTTTTGGTTCAGCGCCGAAATTCCCCCACGCCCTGGAACTGAAATTGCTTCTCCGCCTTGGGCAACGATTCGCCGACAAAACCGCCATTCACATGACTCGACACACGCTCGACAAGATGGCTCGCGGAGGGATGTACGATCAGGTTGGTGGGGGCTTTCATCGCTACAGCGTCGATGATCGCTGGCTTGTTCCCCACTTCGAGAAGATGCTCTATGACAACGCTCTCCTCACCACTGCCTATGTGGAGGCGTGGCAACTGACCCGCGATCCTTTTTACGAGCAGATCGTTCGCGAGACACTCGATTATGTGGTGCGAGAAATGACGCTTCCCGATGGCGGGTTCTTTTCAACCCAGGATGCCGACAGCGAGGGCGAAGAGGGGAAGTTCTACGTTTGGAGTGAGAGCGAGGTTTCAGCGATCCTTGGGTCGGAACTTGTATCTTTGGCGTGCCGTGTTTGGGGCGTCACGGCAAAGGGGAACTTTGAAGGGCACAATATCCTGTTCCGGGCTCGTTCTGATGAGGAAGATGCTAGGTTACTGGGATTGTCACTCGATGAGTTCCGAACTCGTCTGAGTGAGGCCAAACGGAAACTCTACGAAGTGCGGGCAAAACGAATTTGGCCTGGGAGAGACGAGAAAATACTGACCGCATGGAACGGGTTGATGATCGCCGCGTTTGCCAAAGCAGCCGCGACGTTCAACGATTCCCATTACCTGGAAGCGGCAGTCCGCGCGGCGACATTCATATTGAACCACATGCGGACGCCCGATGGTCGTCTTTTCCGCACTGCCGGGGTTGGTCAACCTGCGAAGTTGAATGGCTACCTCGAAGACTATGCGTTTCTCACCGATGCCTTTGTAACGCTCTACGAAGCGACGTTTGAGCCTAATTGGCTCCTCGAAGCTGCATCGCTGGCGGATGTAATGCTAACGCAGTTCGTAGACCCGGCCGGGCCAGGTTTCTTCTTTGTGGCCAATGACCACGAGAAGCTCATTGCTCGGACGAAGGACTTACACGATGGCTCGACTCCGAGTGGAAATGCGGTGGCTGTGACCGTCATGCTTCGGCTGGCAAAACTCCTCGATCGTCGCGATCTCGCTGCCAAAGCCGAGGAAACGCTGCGCGGGTATCGTTCCACGATGGCAGAACATCCCGCGGCAGCCGGCCAAATGCTGATCGCGCTCGACTTCCACCTGGGGCCAGCAAAAGAGGTTGCAGTGATCGGGAAGACGGATGAGCCGGAGACTATTCGAGTATTGAATGCAATTCGTCGTGCGTTCCGTCCGAATCAGGTCGTTGCATTTCACGATCCATCAACCGGAACCCCTCCTGATCTCATTCCTCTGCTCAAGGATAAGTCGATGGTCGGAGGTACCGTGACAGTCTACGTCTGCGAGAACTTCGCCTGCCAGGCTCCCCTCGTGGGAGCCGAGGCAGTTGAACGGGTGTTCGGAGAGCAAACATCGCCGTGAGAAGTTTCGCAACACTGCGAATAGGTGACTGTCGGTCACTTCCCGCCATCCCAGCTCGGTAACCGTCCGGACGTCCAGGGAGCTCCGAAGGCATCAAGCTTTTTCTCCAGTGCAGGCAAATCCACATCGGCGAGTTGCTTCAGCTTTGCCAGTTCCGTTGTGAACTCCTTGCCAGCAATCGCATAGGCATCTTTCTGGGTGGCTGTTGGCTTGCTCAGGGATTCAACCGCCGAGCGTGCCGCGTATCGAACCCGGTCGGTGATTGACTCCGGCACATTCTCGTTCCGAGCTGCAAGAACGGTATCGCCGCGGAGTGTTCGCAGGATGTCGCGGTTCGTTGCGATCATCGTTCGCACCTGGGCTTTCGATGCCTCATCAGCCTTGGGTGCAATATCCAGAGCCCGGCGAATCTGATCGAGCCGCGTGCCGAGTTCGGTTGAGACATTTGTTGCTCCCGTTACAGCACGCTGGAGTTTCAACACCTGACGATGGAATGCGACCTGTTCCTTGACCTCATCCAAATTGGAGTTCCCGAGTGTATCGAGGACGACGTTGAACTCGACCGGTCCTGTCGCCTGGGTCACCGCGCCCCGAACGCGTTTGTAAAGCGCAACATTGTATTTTCCCGGTGCAATGAGTGGGCCTGATCCTCGCGGTGGCCCTCCTTCATCATCATCTGCCTCCCGTGCCGCTGCTGGGCTCGGAAGCGTCGCTCCGGGGTCGCGGAGATCCCACGTCAGCCTATGCATTCCTTCTGCCACTGGCCCAAACACGGTGCGAACCACATTTCCCTCGGCATCGCTCACGACCAGGAACGCGGTCGGTGCCTCTTCTTCCGCCTCAAGCCTGAGTTCTTCGGGAGTGGGGTAGGGCAGTGGCGTTCCTTCTTTCTCGGCCTTCTTCTCTGCATCCTTGCGAAGCTGCTTGCGCGTCTTGATCGCTTCCTTCAGGAAGTAGGTGAAGGTTGCTCCGTAGGGTGGGTTTTCGGCGGTGTAAAAGGATGCTCCGAGGAACGCCTTACCAGTACCGCCAAACTGTTCTGTGGGGATGAACAACGCTGCATCGCGAATCGGGAAGAGAATGGCGTTTTTCTCGATGAACTCCGCCCGGACCATCCGTAGCGGCGAATAGTCATCGAGAATGTAAATCCCACGACCAAACGTGCCGATCACAAGATCGTTTGCCTTCCGCTGGATGCACAGATCCTTCACCTGAATTGTCGGCAGTCCGTTCTTGATGCGGTTCCATTTGCTACCGCCATCGAGTGTGACGAATAGCCCGAACTCGGTTCCCGCGAAGAGGAGTTTTTGGTCGAGATGGTCTTCCGCGATGCAATAGACCGTACCGCGCGTTGGAAGATCGCCAGCCATGCTCGTCCACGTTTTGCCAGCGTCGGCACTCTTCAGAAGGTAAGGAGTGAAATCGCCGTTCTTGTGGTTGTCGAAGCAGGCATACACGGTGTTCGCATCGTGTTGTGATGCGACCAACTTGCTGACGTAGGTGTTGGCGGGCACTCCTGGGAACTGCGTGACTTTTCGCCAGTTCTTGCCATCGTCCTCGGTAATCTGGATCAGTCCATCGTCGGTGCCAACGTAGATCAGCCCTTCCTTTTTCGGAGATTCCGTCAGGGCCACCGAGTTCCCATAAATGCTGGTTGATCCATTCTTGAAGATCGCATCTGGCCCCCACATCTTGCCCATGACGGGTAGTTTGTTGCGGTCGAGTTGGCGGGTGAGGTCTGGACTCACCGGCTTCCAGGAATCGCCGCGATCGTTGCTTTTGAACAGAATGTTTGATGCGAAATACAGCCGATGCGGATGGTGCGGCGAGACGATGAGCGGGCTGTCCCAGTTCCATCTGAGCGGTGGCTCACCAGCCCCAGATTGCGGCTGGATTTGAACCCGCTGACCCGTTCTCCGGTCGTATCGAGCCAGGATGCCGTACTGGAGTGTGCCGTAAACGATGTTTGGGTCGCTGGGATCGACCTTGCAGTGAAAACCATCTCCCCCCTGGACGACAAACCAGTCCTGATTCATGAGGCCATGAACGCTCCGTGTGCGCGCTGGGCCACCGAGCGTGAAGTTGTCCTGCGTGCCGCCGTAGACGTGATAGAACGGCCCGCTCTCATCGCACGCCACATCGTAAAACTGCGTCACTGGCAGGTTCGGCTTCATCTGCCAGTTCCCGCCGCGATCGAAACTCTCGTAAATCCCCCCATCGCACCCGCACAGGTAATGGCGTGGATCTTTCGGATCGATCCAGAGTGTGTGGTTATCGACGTGCTTGGATTGTTCGGGGAGGGGAGTGAGCGTCTTGCCGCCGTCATCAGAAACCTGGATTCTCACGCCCATCGCGTAGATGCGGTCCTTGTTGAATGGATCGACCACGAGGTGCGAGTAATACTGTGCCTGGGCTGCGAATGGATTGCGCTTTTCCCAAGTAATACCGCGATCCTGGCTTCGGTGAATGCCGCCCGCCCCATCTGCCGCTTCGACGATCGAATACACCGTGTCGGGGTCTGTCGGTGCGATGGCCAGGCCGATCCGTCCCAGATCCCCTGTGGGTAAGCCGCTTGTGATCTTTTTCCATGTCTTCCCACTATCCGTACTCCGATGGATTGCGCTCCCAGGCCCACCGTTGATGATTGTCCACACATGCCTTCGACGCTGGTAACTCGCTGCCAGGAGGACATCCGGGTTCCGGGGATCGAGAACGATATCTGTTACTCCCGTGTTGTCATCGATCGCGAGGATTCGGCCCCAGGTCTTGCCGCCATCGGTCGTCTTGTAGAGTCCTCGTTCCCCTCCCGAACTCCAGAGTGGTCCTTGAGCAGCAACGTAAACCGTGTCTGAATCTCGTGGATCGATGAGGATTTTTCCAATGTGTTCGCTCTGCTTGAGTCCAACATTAGCCCACGTCTTCCCCCCATCAGTGGACTTGTACACACCATCTCCGTAACCGACACTTCGCTGGCTATTGTTCTCGCCTGTGCCGACCCAGAGTACGCTCGGGTTTTTCGGGTCCATGACGATGCAGCCGATGGAGTAAGAGCCTTCGCCATTAAAAACGGGTGTCCAGGTGGTCCCGGCGTTTGTCGTCTTCCACACACCACCAGATGCCACCGCCACAAAGTAATGTGAGCAATCGGCAGGGTTGACGGCAAACCCCACCACTCGGCCCGAGGTGACTGCTGGGCCAACGAGCCTGGGTTTCAACGCGGCGATTGGTAGCGACTTGTCGTCTTTCTTCTCAGCCGGTGGCTGGACGGGTGCGATGGCGAGCGCCAGGAGCAGAGCAGAGACCATGGGAAACCTTGGTGCGAAGTCGAGGAGTTTGGGTAAACTGAGAGGACTTGCGACAGGATATCCAAAAACGGTGACCGCGAAAAGGAACTGCCTTCGGATAACACTGTTTTTCACAGCGGTTCGGGATAGATCGTCAGTGAGAGATGGTCATACTTCGCCCTGATAGCGTTTCGGGATTTAACCATGCGATTGATCGACCTTTCGCAGCCAGTGTTTCATGGGAGCCCGAACTGTCCGGCTCATCCTCCCGTGCGGTCAGAAGTCATCAAGGATCATCCGGAATCCGGCTGGCGGGTGGAGCTACTGACAATTGCAAGTCACACGGGCAGCCATGTCGATGCGCCTTTGCACAAGATAGCGGGTGGTCCAAGTTTGGATGATATCCCACTCGAATCGTGGTGTGGACCTGCCTACATCGCGGACTTTCGGGGGATCGAGGAAGACACACACATCACAACCGAAATGCTGCGGAGCCAACTTCGCGGCGATCTTACCGATCGCATTGTTCTGCTGGCGACAGGCTGGGGCGATAAACGGGCGAAGACCGAGCAGTGGCTCCGTCAGTCGCCCTGTCTGGGAGAAGATGGAGCCAAATGGCTCGTCCATCACAAAATCCGCGGCGTTGGCATTGACCACTACTCGATTGGCGGTTGCAGCGATCCAACCAACGAGCGGGTTCATACGATTCTGCTTGGGGCGGGAGTTTGGGTGGTGGAGGAACTGAAATTCCCAGCAGAGGTCTTCAGTCTGCCCCAACCTGTGCAATACATGGGCTTGCCGGTGAACTTCCGCGGTCACACCGGGGCCTTTTGCAGGCCGGTCATTGTGGTTGAATGAGTTTGGATGCCGTGAACCATGCAGTACCCCATGCGTCACAACATTTGGTGAGCTACGATAATCCCATGTCCCTCCGGTATGCCATTGGATTCCGGAGATCACCTCTTCACTTCCGGAGAACTGCGATGCGTTCTGCTGCCATGTGCGTGTTATTTCTCTGTTTGCCATTCCTCGCTGTCTCCGATGCACGAGGTGAAGACAAGGGAACCGTTGTGAAAGTAGGCAATCTGACCGCAACTACACCCGCCGACTGGAAAAAGGAGAAACCTGCAAATCTGCTCCGCTCCTTCCAGTTCAAACTCCCGGGCGAAAAGGACCATGCGGATGCCGAAGTCGCAGTATTCCCCGAGAGCCACCCCAGCGCTGAAAAGAACTTCCCGAAATGGAAAGCCCAGTTCGTTCCACCCGAAGGGAAGACCGTGGATGACATCAGCAAAACTGGCAAGTGGGATGTGAAGGGTGCTGCCGTCACGTTTCTGGATGTGACCGGAACATGGAAATACAAGGAGCGACCCCAGGATCCCGCATCGAAGGAAATGCTACTCGATGACTACCGAGTGATCTGGGTGATCGTCGCGGAGAAAGAAGAAGCATCCCACATCCGCCTCAGTGGCCCAGCAGTGTCGGTGGAGAAACAGTTCAAGGCATTCGAGGGATGGGTGAAATCACTCAAATGAGTAGTGGAGAGTGAAAGAGATGAGGAATGAATCACCTGTTTGGATTTCTCTTTCACTCTCCACTATCAACTCTCCACTGTTCACGCCGTCCCGAATTGCCGATCTCCGGCATCGCCCAGGCCGGGGACGATGTAACCGACTTCGTTCAGGTGCGAATCCAGTGCAGCCAGGAACACAGGCACCTCTGGGTATGTCGCTTGGAGGGCCGCTACTCCTTCAGGGGCACCGATAATCCCAACGAACTTCACTTTCGGCGTGCCTGCTTTCTTCAGAATGTCGATGGCCGCGATTGCACTTCCCCCGGTTGCCAGCATAGGATCGAGAACAATTGCCAAATCCATATCCGGTTTTGCTGGGAGCTTGTTGTAGTAGGTAACCGGCTTCAGCGTTGCGTGATCTCTGTAGAGACCGAGGTGCCAGACGGTGGCTTCCGGTAACGCCTGAAGCATGGCCTCGGCCATTCCCAATCCTGCCCGAAGCACGGGCACAAAACCCACCTTTTCCGCTATCACGTGACACGTTGTTCCAACCAGGGGCGTTTGAACAGTGAGTGGTTGGAGACGAACATCCCTGGTGGCCTCGAAGAACAATAACCGCGAGATAGCGGCGACCAACTCACGAAATTCGGGCGGTTTCGTATCGACTGCCCGGAGCCGCGCGATCTTGTGTTGGATCAGTGGGTGATTCGAGACATGAACCGGCGTGGGCATCGCCATACTCCGGGAACTCTTCGGATTGTCCACTGCTATGGTAATTGTTTTACATCTGTCATCAAACACCAGCAACTATTCAGAGCCTCCTCTCGCACCTCATGGCATTCTTCATCCTGGTGCATCGCGGTACACCCCGATAGAATGCTTTCCAGTTCACTGCCCGCAATGGCGGCGGGTCACATCCACATTTTGAGAGGGACCAGACGTGCTTCAACGGTACACCTGGCTGATCCTGGTACTTGCAATTGGGGCCGTCTTATTCACTCGACCATCCGCAGCCGATGATCCGTTAGTCCCACAGGGTAAAGGCAAGGAGAAGGCCAAGGCGGATGAGGTGGATGGGCCGAAGCATGAGACAGTGAAGGTCGAAAGGGGACCGCTCACCACGGCCGTCACTCTAAAAGGGACGATCCAGAGTGAGGAAGCCACGGAACTCTCAGTCCGCCTCAAGACCTGGGTCGGTCCTCTCGTGGCTCGCAAAGCAATCGAACATGGCACTGCTGTTAAGGCTGGCGACATTCTGGTCCAGTTTGAATCGGACAAGCTAGACCGTGAGATCCGGGATTCACGTCAGGAGCGGGATCTTGCCCAATTGGCAATCCGACAGGCCGAACAGGAACTCCCGATATTGGAGAAGCAGACCCCTCTCGATCTCGCTGCCGCCGAAAGGGATTTCAAACAGGCCGTCGAGGACATGAAGAGGTTTGTTGAGACTGACCGAAAAATGTTCATCCAATCAGCGGAGTTCTCGCTCAAGTCTGCCAGCTTCAATTCCGAATACGCCAAAGATGAGTTGAAACAACTCCAAAAGATGTACCGCGATAAAGATCTCACCGAAGAAACTGAACAGATGATCCTGAAACGGTACAAGCATGCGGTGGAAAGTGCTGACCTCAGCTTAACATTTGCGAAAATCGACACTGAACACTCTCTAAAAGTCGAACTTCCACGCCGCGAGCAAGCAGTGAAGTCAGCCATGGAAAAGGCTGAACTAAGCCTTGCCAAGGCCCGCGATGTCCAGCCACTGTTGCTCCAGCAGAAAAAGCTTGCCTTGGCCCACTTGAAATACGAAGAAGGGAAGGCGAAGGAGCACTTGGCGGAGTTGGAACTCGACCGGGCAGCACTGACGGTGAAGGCTCCCGCGGATGGGCTAGCCTATCACGGGCGTTTCGTTGGCGGGCAGTGGATGATTCCATCCGGTCCACAAGGGCCTGCTCTCCTTGGCGTTGGCTCGATCAGTCCTGGCGATGTCTTCATTACAGTTGTATCTCCAGGAAAGTTGGCTGTTCGTGCTGAGGTCGAGGAAAAGGAACTATCGGGACTCAAGCCCGGACTGACCGGGCGGCTGACCCCAACGGCATTTCCCGACAAAAAGCTGCCGTGCGAACTGGTCCGAGTCGCAGGAGCGCCACACGATGGCAAGTTCGAGGTTAGCATTAAGTTGGATGGCAAACCCGATGCACTTGTCCCGGGCATGACTTGTTCAGTCAGGATTATCACCGCGAAGAAGAACGCCGCTCTGACGGTTCCATCCTTGGCCGTTTTTGAAGACGCGGCGGAGGATATCCACTACGTCTACCGTCTGACCAAGGCAGGTAAGCACGAGAAGAAAACGGTGACGGTTGGGATCACCTCGGGTGATCGAATCGAGATCCTCGAGGGGCTCGCGGAAGGCGAAAAGATCCTGGCAACGAAACCATAATCGACCGTCTGCAAAAGAGGAACCGCCATGAATTTCTGCCGAGTAATCCTGATCGGTTTGGCTTTTGCTGCCGTACTCCCCATGAGTCCTGCGCATGTTGAGGATAAGCCACCCGTAGCTCCGGCTCCGACGCTCATTCTTCGACCCAAATCGGCCGAACCTGTTCCAACCGAAAAGCTCGACGCCGCGATTCGCCGAGGCGTTGACTTCCTGGTCGCGAACCAGAACAAGGATGGTTCGTGGGGCACTCCCGCGCTCAAGGGTGGAGTGCCGATCTTCGCAGATATTGGGACGTATCACGCGTACAGCATTGCCACAACTTCACTGACTGTTTCCGCGCTAATCGAGACTGGTGGAAACGCTCAAGAAGTGCTGCGAGCGATCGAACGTGGGGAGGAGCATTTATTCACGGAGCTTCCAAAAGTTCGGCGCGACCAGCCAGCCCTGATCAACAACGTCTGGGCTCATGCCTACGGAATCCAGGCTCTTGTCCGAATGCATCACCGCGTTCCAGGCGATGTAGAACGCAAGAAGCGGATCGAGGAGTTGATCCGCGGACAGTACGAAAAGCTGACCAAGTACGAATCGGTTGAAGGCGGATGGGGATACTACGACTTCGATGGCGGCACACAACGGCCAGCATCATCCTCCACCAGTTTCGTGAATGCTGCGGTTCTCGTGGCATTTGCCGAGGCAAAGGAGATTGGCATATCGCCCCCGGAGAAGATTCTGAAACGAGCGATCAAAATGACCCAGTACCAGAGACAATCGGATGGAACATACCTTTACGGAACCTATCTATGGGCTCGCCCGACGATGGGGATCAATCGACCGGGGGGAAGTCTCGGGCGGTCGCAAGCTTGTAACCTCGCTCTTCGTCTCTGGGGCGATGAGAAGGTCACCGACACCGACCTCAAGTCGTGGCTCGACCGCCTGGTGAGTCGCAATGGGTGGTTGAGCATGGGCCGGAAGAAGCCGATCCCGCACGAGTCATTCTTCCAGGTGGCTGGCTACTTCTACTACTTTGGCCACTACTACGCAGCGATGATAATCCCCCTGCTCCCCGCCGCCGATCGGCCGTTCTACCAGGATCATCTTGCCACAATCCTGCTCGATCTTCAGGAGGCAGACGGGTCTTGGTGGGACTATCAGTTGTACAACTACCACAAGCCCTACGGGACCGCATTCGCTCTCATGTCGCTGGCGGCATGTAAGAAGGAACAGCCGAAACGATAGGTGCAATTGATAGTGTTTGAAGAATGCCTGGTAAAATCACAGCCGTTCATCGCTCAGTTGTCGCGCATCAAATCCGTTTGGGAGCAATTCGCGCACAGTATATCTCACAACATTCCCGGACAGGTTCGCCAGCAGAACCTCGGCATTCGGGGCGAACTCCCACAGGAGTTGGCGACAGGCTCCGCAAGGTGGGGTTGGTTTTGCTGCCCCTGTCACAATCGCGACACGCTTGAAACAACGATAGCCTTCTGACACACCTCGAAAAACTGCAACTCGTTCCGCACACATGGTGAGCCCATAGCTTGCACTCTCGACGTTACACCCGGGGATAATGGTGCCGCTCTCCGTTTCAAGAGCCGTTCCGACCAGAAAATGCGAGAATGGGGCATAAGCCTTCTCTCGGGCCGCCATCGCCGCGGTGATCAGTGGGTCAGCTATCATGCAATCTCCTCCAGAATCAGTCGTTGCTCGGTGGGGGGTGACTCACTGATCGTATAGGCCCGTTGGAGCAGATCGGTCGCAGCAGCTAACTTTGCCTCATCGTTGAACCGCACTTCAAACAGCGATTCGCCAGAGCGTATCTTTTCTCCCGGCTTGACACAGATAACGATCCCGACTGCGTGGTCGATGGTATCTTCGGCTCTGTTTCGACCCGCCCCGAGTCGCATGGCAGCGATGCCAACAAGCTCGGCATCTATCTGGTCGATGAAACCCGTTCGGTCAGTTCTCACCTGTGTGGATCGTGTGGCCATCGGTAGCCGGGTGGGATCATCAATGACGTGCGGATCGCCGCCCTGTTGCTCGATACAGTTGCGAAACACTTCCAACCCGGCCCCGGAAGTCAGAGCATTCCGTACCCGTACTTCGGCATCCTGATCGTCACTGGCCAATCCAGCGAGCTTGACCATGCGGGCTGCCAATAGGACCGATAAATCGGTCAAGTCTTTTGATGTGCTTGTTCCCTTCAAGACTTCAATCGATTCAAGCACTTCCAGGGAATTCCCAACACATCGTCCAAGTGGGGCATCCATCGCGGTGAGGAGAGCGGTCATCTTGAGGCCATTTGCAGTTCCCACTCGAACCAGAGAATCAGCAAGAGCCCTGGCATCCTCTCGTGTTTTCATGAATGCCCCGCGCCCACATTTCACATCCATCACAAGGCCCGAGATCCCCTCCGCGAGCTTCTTGCTCAATATGGATGCGGTAATGAGTGGAATGCTTTCGACTGTACTCGTTACGTCTCGGAGAGCGTAGAGAGCTTTATCGGCTGGGGCGATGTCTTGTGTCTGACCAATCATGCCGAGTTTGACGTTACGAAGTGCAGTTCTGAACTCGCTCTCGGACAATCCAACTCGGAAACCAGGTATCGATTCGAGCTTATCGAGGGTTCCACCACTGTGTCCCAAACCGCGGCCGGAAATCATTGGCACGACCACTCCACACGCAGCAGCCAGTGGCCCGAGGATTAAAGAGGTCTTGTCCCCAACGCCGCCGGTGCTGTGTTTATCGACCTTTGGGCCGGGAATATCGGAAAGATCGAGCCTCTTGCCCGAGTCTGCCATCGCATGGGTGAGGTGGGCAATTTCCCGTGTCGTCATCCCGCGCAAAAACACCGCCATGAGAAGAACCGACAACTGATAGGGTGCCCATTCAGCATCCGAGTGCGAACCGCGGACGAAGAAGTCAATCTCCGCGGAAGTTAGTTCCTCACCGTCGCGCTTCTTACGGATGATGTCGATCGCCCGCACGGACTGCCTCCGAATTGGTTTTTCAACTTACTTTGTATGTCGTGGTCAAGTTGTCTACACTCACACCTGAGCCAGCGTTCCACTTTCTTGGGGATTTATTCTCGTGGTTGATCGTGCCGCATTGCTGATCGCCGTGGACACTTTTTTTGAAGCCGCTCCGCCTGTTGCCTATGCTGCTGGCGATTTGGCTGAACTTCATCGCGCGCTGCCTGCCGCTGGGTATAACGCGCAGAAGTGTTTTCTGATTGCTGGCACGCGAACCACGAAGACCGCGATCGAGTCACAACTCGCGCGATTGCCCAAACTGATTGGCAAAATAGATTCGCTTCTCGTTGTATTTGTAAGTCGAGCGTTCTCTCAGAAAGGCCGCGGTTACCTCGTTTGCGCGGATACGATCCTGCCAGACCTGACTGGTACTGCACTTCCTCTCGCCGATCTGATTTCCGCACTCAACAAAACCAAGTGTGGGGAAATCGCGATTCTCCTCGATCTCGATCCACTCACACTGACGGGAGAGATGGTGCCCTCGGGGCTCGATGAGAATGAACTCAAGAAGCTTTTCGACGAATCCACAACGAACGTGGGGTTGCTCGCCTGCGAGCCCAACGAGCGATCATTCGAGTCCGGGCAACTCCGCCATGGCATCTGGCGTCATCATCTGATTGAGGCATTCACCGGCAAGATCCGTAACGGTGTCAACAAAGATGCCACACTGACAGCATCGGCTTTGCAAGCATTTCTGGAAGATGCCGTTCCGCGCACGCTCCGTCGGACATACGAAACACCACAAATGCAATCGCCGCGTCTGTTCGGAGCGGCAAACGCGGCGTTTGTGGTTGCAGACCTGGCGAATCTTGTCGGACCCAGCGGCGAACTACTCGATCCGGGGCGGATGAAACGTGTGGTGTTCCGTGCTGAGACGGTTGGACGTGTGAAAGATCTGACGGGATACCGCAAAACGCACTCGCTCCCCGATCGTGCGAACGACTGGGCACGGAAGTATGTCAATCGAATTGCTGCTGTGGACATCAAAGCCGACCTGGACAATATGTTCGACATGATCCGCGAGCAATTTGGATACAAACGGAAGGATCTGGATGTCTCCGCCGAGCGGGATGGCATGGGATTCATTCGCACCCCCGAGTTCGAGTACACGGTTTCTCTCGCCGTGAACTCTGAAGACCCAACCGAGGTAACCTGGCGTCGAGAGATTGGTCGCTTGTCGGGTGCGGAGTTCGTGCGTTCCACTGGCTTTCAAGCAGTGTTTGGCTCGATGTTCGACAGGCTCGTATTCGAGTTCGCGGAGCCAGTTGATGTGGCCGATTTCGTCGATCGAATCGAGGACAGTCCACCGGAGGGAGTGAAGGTTGGGCTGACGAGTGACACAGACGCTGCGGAGATTGTGTTGATGGGATTTGCTGGAAGGATAACCATGACACCGGAAGCAGTGATTATTCAGGGTCACACAGGCAGTTCCGCCAACCTCCTCGAACAGTTTCTTGTATTCCTCATGAAGTTTGCCGGGCTAGGTGAACCAAAGGCACTCATGGGATGAACATATACTTGGCGCGGTGTAGAATGAGACGTTTGAGTGCGTGTGGAGAGGTTTTGTAATACAGGGTTTTCATTGTAGCCCGCCGCTCCGCGGCGGGTCCGCGACGGAGTCGCGGGCTACTTTGAAAACTACATTCTTCCAGCTTCTCCAAACGAATGATTCCTCACCGCGCGAAGTATAAAACGACTCCCGAAGCTCCGGATGCCCTTTCTGATTTGAACACCGCTTATCGACTCAATCAGAATATTTTCGCGAAATATGTCAAAGTGTGTTGCTGTCCACTCACCTTACCTCACAAGCGATCGACGCCATTCCTGATTCAGCTCTTCCACCGCTTTTCCGGTGAGTTCCTTCCAAACTTCTTCCTTGTACTTCCCCTCACGCATGATGTTGTTCAGTTTGCCGACGATCAGGGGGTCGTACTTATCGACTACGAACCCCAAGAATGCTGCTGTCACGCGATAACTGCCATCGAACTTTGCTCGCTCTGCATTCAGGCGACCAATCTTGCCCGGTTCGTATTTGAAGAAACGAATAAAGTCGGCAATCCCTTCGACGAGCCATCCAGGGTTTCGACGTGATCGGTACATCTGGATGCAGTGAGTGGTTTCATGCACCATCGCGCCATAATCGTCGAGGTGTGACTTGAAATACTTGACCGATCCTTTGATCCGATCACCGCTGGCTTCCGCCACGCCGTTGTAGTCGTTGCGAAGTGCCATGTGGATCACAGTCAACGGCTTGAAGCCTGGACTCATCAGTTCATCGCAGATCATCCCATAGTGCCGCTCACAGATCTGGCCTGCTTTCTCGATCCACTCTTTCATGTCGAGTGCATCGGACTCGACAACAAACTCGATCGGATACTTGAAAACTGCCACAGTTGGTTTGGAGTCGATGACGATTTCGCGGAGGACAAACGGATGGTTTAGGTCTTCAGTTGGACGGATCCGGATCGCCTTTATCGTCTTGTTCTTCAGGTGGCCTACCGCAACACCATCTTCAAACTTGGCCACCGTCTCGAATGCCTTGCCATCGGAAGATATTTCTAGAACGCCGCGGTTGAGGGTTTCTGTTCCGTTCGGCTTGCCGGTCAACACCCGGATCGTTGCGACGGATACGGGCGCATCGAGTTTCAATGTGAAGTGGTCGGCTTTCGTGGCATTCTGTTCGGATTCAAAATACGTATTCGGGTCATTGTCGAAGGCAAACTGGCGGATTTGGTTATGCCCTGTTTTCAAACTCGATTCGACTGTGGCAGCGACTTTTTTTGCCACCAGCCGTGGGGCGGGCGCAACCGGGAGCGGCTCGGCTCCAATTGCAGGAAGATGAAAAAACGTGAAGAAGATACAGGTGGTTCGCAGCATGGAATGACCTCGATATTTGCGAAAATGAGATCGTACCGCGCTCTGAGAAAGAGAGCTAGAGGCGGTTTTTCAGTTCTCGCAAGCCATCTCTGGGCTTACTCTGTCAATCAGGTGTCATCTCTCCACGGAGCTTCTCCATGAACCGCCGTCAGTTCCTTGGTACATCGGCAACGCTTGCGACCGCATCAGGTTTGTTCGCAGCCCCCGCGGAGAAACCTTTACGCGTTGGGCTCATCGGCTGCGGGTGGTATGGCAAGTGCGATCTCCTTCGGCTCATCCAGGTCGCGCCCGTCGAGGTCGTCTCGCTTTGCGATGTGGATAAGAACATGCTTGCGGGCGCTGCCGATATCGTTGCCGGGAGGCAGAAGTCCGGAAAGAAGCCACGCATGTTCGCAGACTACCGCGAAATGCTGAAAGAGAAAGATCTCGACATTGCCCTGATTGCCACCCCCGACCACTGGCACGCACTGCCCATGATCGCGGCGGTCGAGGCTGGGGCCGATGTATACGTGCAGAAGCCAATCAGCGTGGATGTGCTGGAAGGCAAGGCCATGCTCGATGCTGCCCGGAAGCACAAGCGTACTGTCCAGGTCGGCACACAGCGGCGAAGCACGCCACATCTGATCGAGGCGCGTGACCGGGTGGTGAAACCGAGTTTATTAGGCAAAATCGGCATGGCGGAGGTTTATTGTTACTACCACATGCGGGGCAATCTGAACTCACCCGTGAGCAAACCACCAGCGTTCCTCGACTTTGAAGCATGGACAGGACCAGCACCACTCCGCCCTTACGATCCCGCACCCGGACCAAACGGCGAGCCAGCACTGCCTCATCGTGGCTGGTGGCGTTCATTCACCGAGTATGGGAATGGCATCGTGGGGGATATGTGCATTCACATGCTGGATATGGTGCGGTGGATGTGTGGGCTCGGCTGGCCGACGCGCGTGAGTTCATCGGGCGGAATCCTGGTTCAGAAGGAAAGCAAGGCGAACATTTCCGACACCCAGACAGCGACGTTCGACTTTCCCGAGTTCCCCGTGGTCTGGAATCACCGAACCTACGGTGCATCCGCGGATCCTGAATATCCGTGGGGAGCGACGATCTACGGCGATAAGGGAACGCTCAAACTCAGCGTGAACAAGTACGAATTCTTTCCGCTGTACCAACCCAAGCCGACGCTCAGTGGGAAAGCTCTCTTCGAGTACGAACAATATCCCGAAGACAAGGACGAGAAGGATCTGGAGCGACACGTCGCTTCGGCGATTCGCGTTCACATGCGCGATTTGTTGAAAGCTCGTGAAGAGGGCAGTAAGCCCGTAGCCGATATCGAACAAGGCTACATTTCGACCGCTTCGTGCATCCTGGCGAATCTCTCGATGAAGCTCGGACGCTCATTGACCTGGGACGCGGCAAAGCATCAGGTGGTAAACGATCCTGAGGCGAACAAACTGCTCAAGCGACCTTACCGTGCGGGTTGGGAACATCCCGCGGTGTGATGTACTGCGCGCGCTGGAATGAGACATCACAAAGACGCCGGTTGGGTCGCGCAATGAATCATGCATCCTGACCTGCACCTCAAGACGGTTGGCTATTCGGAAGATGTCACCGAGGGGTCAGAAAAGGGAGACGCTGGGGATCGGTCCGCCAGCACAAATCATAAGTTCGTTTATGATTGAAGTGATTATTGTGATCGATGGTCCTGTCACAGGGGGCTTTGACACATGTCAATTTGTGACAGCGACTGTTGTGTGAATCTGTGATTGGGATGGAAAACGCCTTGATAAAGTGCCTAAACACATCATCGCAATCTTGTGCGATTACTGACACCGCTGACACCCCTGTCACACATTCCAGACACCTTCAATTCAACGCGACCGAACTGCTGACAGTCTGCCCACGCGTGGGCGGAGCCGCGCAAAGTGTGCGGGTCAACCAAATACCAACCCCATGTCTCATTCCAAATCACACGGAGTATAAGTGAAGTCTTTCCGAACAAGGCCAAGGAACAGGTTTCAGTTCATCACTCACAGGGGTACAATTGGGTATCTCGGTGAGTTGTTCCCATGTTGTTTGCCTTGCTATTCTTTCTGCTCGCGGCCCATGTCCTGATGGACTTTGCCCTTCAGAACGAGATAACCGCCACTTGCAAATGTCGCGGGAGCGACCACCCTGTCGCGAAGATTGTCCCATGGTACTACTGGCTGACAGCACACGCATTCTTACATGGAGCTGCGACCGGAGTGGTGATCCGGTGGTTCGGGTACGACTGGCCCATTGTTGCCACACTGGCAATCGCCGAAACCATCACGCACTGGCTCATCGACCACGCCAAATGCCTGGGGTGGTTCGGCATCCACACCGACCAGTCTCTTCATCTCGTCAGCAAGCTTCTCTGGTGGGGATTGATTGCCAGCGGAGCATTTGGAACCCTCACTCCTTGAAAAAGGAGAAGCAAAAGATCGTCTCAGCGCGAACCCTTCGATCGCGGATGGAAACGCTCCTCGCGCTTCTGGCTGCGATTGCTGCGGGGGTACAGTGGATCTGTGGCAATCGTTTAAACGATCTGGTACGTCGTATAGATAAGGGGCTGGCGTATCAACAAATGTAAGGCCTGATAATAAAGCCCAGGCCTTCGACCTGGGCTGACTGAACGAGCCCTTCACTCGGTATCTTGCGGCCTGAAAGGCCGCTTCAATCAGCCCAGGTCGAAGGCTGCAAGCCGATGGCCTCGGTGGCTCGACACAGGGACGAACCCGATGCCTGCGAACATTCTTCCCCTGGCTGCAACTCTGGTGCTGATCGGTGCGGGACCAACATTTTCCGCGGATGATCCGAAACAACTTGCAGGACAGGCACAGACGATCCTCAAAACACACTGCTACCGCTGCCACGGACAGGATGGAGCAATCGAAGGTGGCATGAACTACGGAACCGACCTCGCCAAACTCGTTGCCCGGAAAAAAGTGATCCCAGGCGACCCGGCCGGTAGTCGCCTCTTCAAGCGTATCGAAGAAGGGACAATGCCCCCGCAAGGCGAGAAGTCTCGTCCCTCTACCGAAGAAATCGACAGTATCAAGAGATGGATTACTGCGGGCGCTCCAGGAGGAGAAACTCTTCCAACGCGTACCACTCTGACGACCACCGATGTCAATGCTGCGATTCTCGCTGACCTGGAAACAATGGACCGTCGAACCCGCCGGTTTCAACGCTATTTCACACTCGCACATCTCTACAACGCAGGGCTCTCGGATGAAGAACTCCAAACCTACCGGAACGCCCTCGCCAAGCTGGTGAACAGTTTGTCGTGGGGCTCGAAACTCGCCCTTCCTGTGCCGTTGGACCCCGCGAAGACGGTGCTGCGGATCGATCTCCGGTGGTATGTGTGGGATGCGACCATCTGGAACCGAATCCTTCAAGAATATCCTTATGGCATCCTGGAAGACACTATCGCCGCACGGGCTGTCTCAGTTGGAACTCTTGCAAAGGTGCCAGTCGTGCGTGCCGACTGGTTTGTCGCCACGGCAAGCCGTGCCCCACTCTACTACGATGTACTCCAACTCCCTTCGAGCCTGACCGAAGTTGAAAAGCTCATCCGCGTCGATGCCATCGCCGACATCCAACAAGAGAGAGTCTCGCGGCTCGCCTTCAACGGCTCCGGCATCTCCCGCTTCAATCGCATTCTCGAACGTCACGATTCGGCGCACGGAATGTACTGGCGAACCTATGACTTCGATGAACCACCCGCGAACCTTGCCGACCGCCTGAATGGCACGCTGGTTCCCGATCCCCGCAATGTCTTTGCATTTCCGCTTGGTCCGGCCGGGTTAGCAGAGTTTGCATTCAAACATGCCGGGGGCGAAGCGATTTTCGCTCTTCCAAATGGCCTTCACGCTTATTACATCGTCAACGCAAACAACGCCCGACTCGACAAAGCACCCACCGCCATCGTCAGTGATCCGAAACGACCCGATCGCTCAGTGGAAGCAGGCGTGTCGTGCATGTCGTGCCACGTCACCGGGATTTTGCCTAAGGCCGATCAGATGATCGACCATCTCGCCAAGACTCCGAAGGCGTTTACGCGGAACGAAACCGAACTCATCAAGGCTCTCTATCCAGGCAAGGACAAGTCGCTGAAGCTGATGGAAGATGATGCTCGACGCTATGCCGAAGCGGTTGCCAAAACTGGGGCGAAGGTCTCAAAGTACGAAACCGTCAGCACGATCACCATCAAATACGAGGCAGATCTCGATTTGCCCACTGCGGCGTCCGAAGTCGGACTGACGCCCGAACAGTTTCGGGAACGAATCAGTCAATCCGATACGCTTACCCGACACCTGGGAGCTTTGCGAGCCGCAGGCGGCACGATAAGCAGACAAATCTGGGTTCAGGCTTTCGGAGATACGACGCGCGAGTTGCGGCTTGGAACACTCTTTCTTGCCAGTCTGAATGGTGCAACCAATGCCGACAACACAGGCGAACTCGATCCGCTTGAATCGCGCGATGGCGCGGCAAATCAAATGGCTTTCTCGATGGATGGTCGATGGGCAGTTGTGGCGGCTGCCGATCGCAGTGTGCGATACTGGGATGTAGAAGGTCGCCGCGATCTGAAACGATTTGTGGGGCACACGGCGAGTGTGTGGGCTGTCTCTCTTTCACCCGATGGCAAGTATGCCATTTCCGGTGGAATGGATGGCACGGCTCGCGTTTGGCAAGTTGCTTCAGGCCAACAGGTATTGAAATACTCTGGACATGCCGGGCTCGTGAGTGCGGTTGGGTTTAACCCCAACGGCCGTTGGGGCATCTCGGGTGGATTCGATGGCGTGTTGGCAGTCTGGAAAGTTGCATCGGGTGAAGAGATTTGGCGTGTGGAGAACCTTGGGACAATCACCGCCCTGGCAGTCGATCCGAATGGAGGCTACATCCTCGTTGCAGGAGAGCGGACACTGTACGTTTTCGATCTGGCGACAGGAAAGCCAGTCCGGAAACATGGGCCGTTCCCGAATCCGGTTGCCAGCCTTGGAGTCAGTCCGAATGGCAAGTGGTACGCTGCGGGTGGCGATGATGGCACTGTGCGGGTGTGGCTATTGGGCGATGATACAGCGCGGCATGTTCTGAAAGGACATGAAGGGCCGGTTCGATCGGTCGCTGTGAAGGACGGTGGTCGCTGGGTATTGACGGCTGGGAGCGATCGCACCGTGCGACTCTGGGACACCACACAGGACCAGATGCAAGATGGGTCGGTTTTTCGCAAACATCAGAGCCCGGTTGTCACCGCTGCGTTCCTTTCCAATGGTACCCAGACTATCTCAGGCGACAGGGATGTGAACGTCCTGCCGTGGAAGATCGATCGTTTCCTCGCTGCAACTCCAGGCAATCCGACAAAGCAACCCGAGCCATCAAAGAGTCCAGAGAAAATCCCCTACGCAAAGCCGTAGGGGGATTTCTTTGCTGTGGCATGAGTTCCGCTATCTTCGCCCAATCCGCCGATTGTCTCACAATCTTCTTGGCGACTCAACCCATGCGCGGTACAACCGCTTCAGTAGGAAGATTCTTGCCACCTGTCACTTTTGGCCACTGCGGTCATGCGATTATCATCCCGAACCACTGTCGGAACTGCTCGCCGCGTGTTGGCGGTGTTTGCAGTTATCGGTCAGTTACTCGGGACGGTCGGCATCATCCCAGTCCGGGCAGATTCCAACGAAGATTCATCGACTCCCTTCCCGTGTCAGAACCATCCATGTGGATGTCGAACGGCGGCCCGGTGTTGGGCTGGCGCGTGCTGTTGCTACACCATGCAACAAAAGGTGGCCTGGGCTGCGGAACGCGGGATCACGCCTCCGGATCATGCAGTGCTTATGGCGGCCAAGGAAGCAGCCCAAGAACGCACGGGTTTAGCTGGAAGATGTTGTTCAAAAAAAGAACGGTTCACCGCAGAGAACCCTGAGAACATAGAGAAAGACAGCATTCTCCGCGATGAAAAAAATGTATTTACAAAACAGAGCAGTATGCCGGTCCACCACGGGCAGCGAGACCAGCAATCAATACCTCGCGAATCCAAGAATGAAAGCAAAGTACCGGATCCTCACCACGGAGTTGGTTGGGTTGCGGGACTATTCGCTCAACAGTGCCACGGTCAGGGGTTTGATGGACCTGGACTCTTGAACATCGGCGTCCCGCCAACCCCATCTACCACTTGGATCTTCGAGATTGATTTCATCAACACCTGCGATTCACCAAATCAGATTCCCATACCCATGCCAGTCACGCCGCTCGTCCCACCACCCAAGTTTTGATGTCACATTCCGGCATCGCGGAATCGCGACTTTCGCGATTATTTCGATGCGCTGACTCGTTCCAATACTGTGCGTAATTGCACTTCATGCGAGATCTTCGGGTTACGCATGCGATCCATTCCGTTGCACTCATTACAGAGGCGCTCGGCAATGTCCCACGTGGACATTCCGACAGCGTGATCGGCGAATCGGAACAGATATAGCCTCAAACTCTGGAAAGATACCAATGACCAACCTAAGAAGAGCCTTCACCCTGATCGAACTATTGGTTGTGATTGCGATCATCGCCATCCTGATCGGTCTGCTTCTACCGGCGGTGCAAAAAGTCCGCGAGGCCGCAGCGCGGATGAGTTGTGAAAACAATTTGAAACAGTTTGGATTGGCGCTCCACAGCTACCACGATGTCAACCACGCTTTCCCCAACGCTCGCGATGCGTATCCGTTTTCCTTCTCACCGCACGCCCACATCCTCCCCTATGTCGAACAGCAAGCTCTGTTCCAGATGATTGATTTCACTGGAGCGCGGGGAGCGACATCAACCTACAAGGGAGTGAACGAAGCTCCTGCGTTAATCCCCGTGAAAATCTTCTCCTGCCCGAGCGATATTGGGAGTGTCGTGGGTGGTAACGGAGCCATCGCAGGGGTGACATTCGGAGGAACGAATTACGTCTCTTGCGTGGGGACGGGCAACAGCAGCAGTGGCGTTATCAATGGGGATTACGTCAGCGGGAATGGTGTGTTTCTCCTCGTGCCGGGAGGCCCAATCGCGATTACCAGCATTACGGATGGAACCTCAAGCACTGCCCTTTTCAGCGAGTCAGTGTATGGGGATGGTACGGCTGGTTTATCGTCCATATCGGGAACCCCTAATCCCATAAATCTGGCGAAGGATATTTCGGGCAGCGCGATGGATCCGACAACATGTGGAGGAACCGCCACCTACACCGGCCAACGCGGCGATCGTTGGATCAACGGCGGATACCTTTCCACGGCTTACAATCACTGGGTCACACCTAATTCACCGACGTTCGATTGTCTGAACAGCGCTAATAATTACGGCCTCAAGACCGCTCGCAGCCGTCACACAAACGGGGTCAACCTCCTCCTTTGCGATGGCAGCGTCCATTTTGTTACAAACAATGTGAGCCTAATAACCTGGCAAGCGCTGGCCACGCGAGCTGGCGGTGAAGTGATTGGGGACTACTGACATTATCTGGGTAAGGATGCCCCACTTTACTCCCGAACCTCTATCTCTACCCAGCGATACCTCTATGAACCGACATGGCTTACGAAGAGCGTGGGTCAAATACGCGGCACTTGCTGCGTTGGTTGCCGCAGGGGGTGCCAGTGGACTTTATCTGTCCACTCGTTTGCCAGCAGATGATCTCACACCAATCCCCATCGAATCCACATCCAACGATCTATCCCTATACTCCGATTCCTCCACTGTCCTCCACCGCTTTCCCTTGACTGCGCTCGATGCCAAGGACACCATCGAGGCTCCGGATCTTGCCGTTGCTTCCAACGGTCGGGTATTTATCACCTGGGCATCCAAGACCGGGGATACCGAACGAACGGTATTCCTGACGCGGACAACCGATGATGGTCGAGCGTTCGATCCGCCCAAAATCGTCAGCAAAGGCAGCATCTACAAGACCACGCCCAAGGGGAACAGCAAAACAGGCGGATATGAGCGTCGGGCAACCCCACATGTTGCGGTAGATGGGGACACGTTACATCTTGCGTGGAGCGAGGGACTCTCGAACGGCTCTGGAATGCGGATGATTCACACGACCTCGATCGATGCCGGAACCACGTTTGGACCCTTGCAGCAGGTACATCGTGGGGATGGAGCCAAGCCCACATTCACTGCCATGACAATCGGCTCGCATGGCGCGTTGGTTTGCTCCTGGCTCGATGATCGCACGGGAACTCAACAGCCGTTCGTGGCAATCCATCAACCTGGGACCAAGGAGTTTGAAGTCGAGCGGCTAGTGCATTCAGGACAGGATGACAAGGGTGTCTGCCAATGCTGTCCTACAGCGGTGGCATTTGGACAGGATGGAACTCTTTATGTCGCATTCCGGAATATCCAGGACGGCTACCGGGATATCGCCATCAGCCGCCTGAAGCCTGGCGCGAGACAGTTCGATGGACCTTTCTCTGTCATTCCCAATACCTGGAAGTTCGATGGCTGCCCCCACGATGGGCCTTCACTCGCGGTGATTGGAGACACCTTGCATGTCTTGTGGATGGATGCTCGATCGGGGCCACAACGGTGCTATCATGGTTGGGCGAAAGTGGCAGACATGAAGTTCACTGCCCGGGAACTTCATCCAGGCACACCCGGCACTCAAGGGAACGCGAAGCTCTGCGCGGACAGTTTGGGTAATGTGCATGCAGTCTGGGAAGAGAGTACCGGAATCGAGCCAACACCTGCCGAGAGTCCAGGCGGCCACCAACACGGACAACCAAAGGTTGGAGTCGGAGGGGGAAGAGCTGTCGTCTATGCCCGGATATTGCGCGGAGAGGCCGAGTTCAGTGGTTTTCAGGCAATTGCTCCAAAATCGGGCACATTCCAGACCCGACCCGGCATCACAGTAACACCTACCGGGGATGTGTTTATTGCCTGGAACGAGTTGGATGTCGGCGGCAAGGCTGTAGTTGTTACCCGTTTGACCGACCGAGCACATCGCACCGAAGGAGTGCGGCCGTGATCCCTGATCCCGAAGAGCAACTTGCCCGGAGATCGTCTCGTTTTCTCGGGATCGCCGCCGTTGCCGTGGTCCTAGCCATCGGAACAGGCTGGGCCATCGGAAAACTCCGGACGGGCAACGCCCAATCGTCTGCCGCACGCCCGGATGGGTCTGGATCGCCGACAAACGAATCGCAATTGCCCCAGACCACGCAACGCGGCGAATTGCTCTTTGGAATGTATTGCTCTTCATGCCATGGCTCGGATGGACGGGGCGATGGACCAAGCGCGGTTACTCTTCATCCACCCCCCCGAGACTTTGCTGTGCGTCCCTGGAGGTTCCCGATCACGAAGGAGTCGATTCGCACGGTGATCCTGGATGGCATCCCAGGAACCGCGATGGCATCAAGCCGGGCAGCTCTTACTGCGGCGGATGTGGATGCAATCGTCGATTATGTCTTTCATCTGGCTTCGTCCCGGCCATCGGTTGTCGCCGAACTCACGGAGAATGAAAAACTACTTCGGGATGCCGGGTTCTTCGACATGGGTGGTATCGGGCCACCGCCCCTCATGGTCGGGGATGCCGCTGGAAAGGAGGTCGAGTTATCGGGATTCAAAGGGAGACTGGTTTTAATTCATTTTTGGGGAACGAATTGTCCACATTGTCTCAAGGAGATGCCTCATCTGAAAACGCTGGAAGACAATCTCAAGGACCGGGCTTTTTCCGTGCTGCATATCTGCACCGACGCCGAGGATGTAAAGGATGCTCAGATACAAGCCGACCAGGTTGCCCCTGGTCTTCAGATTTTTGCGGAAGCATCGGGTTTGGGGTTGATAAGATTTGAGGTTCAAGCACTTCCGAGTGTCTGGCTGATCGCTCCGGACGGCAAAGTCATCGGGCGATCGCAAGGAGCCAGAGATTGGTCCGCTCCAGGACTTCGTCGCCTGATCGAATACTGGCTTCCTCATGATGAAAGCCGCCGATGATCCTCGCGAGATATCTGGCAGGTTTGTGTTCCTTGAGGTCGCGGAGATTCGCGATGGTCTCCTGATACCATCGCGAGCTTGTTACAATGATCCGCGCCAAATCTGAATAATCCCCAATCAACAACCACCCACTTTGAAGGGCTGCGAAAAGAGCAATCATTGCTTCTTGGGTGGCGATTCCCAGATTTGCGCCAGTAACTCGTAGATCTCCGGTTCGGCTTCCTTCAATTCAGCACGGTTGAACGGGAAGAAATCGTTGACGCCGAAGTAGCTCTCGGTCATCTCGGCGAAGAATTCCTTGTGATTCGTCAATGCGTAATGCCTGACCCGGTTGCCATTGATAAGAAGCGTTTTGTCGCCGTGGCCGCTCTTCTTGTACTTCTCGTAGGCTTCTACGATCCGCGGTTCATCGAACCCCAGCACTTGGTCGTGGTAAGCGTGAGCCAATTCGTGCAGGATCACCCATGGCTGCTCGTTGATGTTGCGTTTCGTCGGCAAGTCGGCAGCCCGGGGAAGGTGAACGCACTTCACCAAATCGGTCGAGTAGCCGTTTGATTTGAGCCAGCCGGCGTCGGGGTGGTACTGCATGGATCTGAGGTTGCCGTGCGTCAGGTCCAGCACGATGGTTACCGCCTGGAGTTTCTTCACGCGGTCAGCAGGCACCACTGCCTTGATGTCGGCCAACTTTCCTTCCAGGAATCGCAGGGCGCGTATTCCTAACTCATCATCGGGTGCCTGGAGCAGACGGTCATCGACGCGAACCGCCCACCCTTCGATCTTCCGGATAGTGTGCGATGTTGGCTTCGATGCCTCGGACTGTTTCTTCGGCCCCTTCGATGTCGGCGTGAGGAGTTCGACCATTCCTTTGCCGAGCGCATCGCCCACCAGAATGTAGGTCTCGGCGTTGCCGAACTCATGGTGCCCGTGGCCTGGGTTCGGTGACTCTTTGGCCGGGCGCACAAAGCCGTGAGTCTCAACGAACAGCACATTGCCTTTGAACTCCGGTCTCGCAGCAGCGGCGGCTTGAGCCTTCCGCAGCGTTGCCCATTCAGCGGGGGCATCTACCCACGGGCCGGTCAATTCACCAATGACAACCGGCAGCTTCGGAACATTCAGATCCTTGCGGACATCCTTGATGAGATTGACGAGGTTCAGCTCATACTCCGGCACGGCCTTCTTCGGATCGACCCCGTCGTTCCAACCCTGGTACCACACGAAGCCAGTGAGTTCATACCCGCCGCCGTCGTACCCTGGAAAGTCGGTCTTGAGGTTCTCCAATCCCTTACGAATGTCAGCAATCATCTTCACGTAATACAGGCCAACCTCCCCGCCTGAACTCGGCGGCCGGAAGTCCTTGTACAGGCTCTTGCCGCCCCACGCGGTCTTGATGAGCAGAACCTGATTGGTGAAGTGATCTCCAACTACATGGCCGAATTGTAACTCGGGGCCGAAGTGGTGCCGGCCGCCATACGGCGTGAAGCCAAGGGTGAGTGGACCTGCTTTAACGGGTCCATTCTCCGGCTGGTAGCGAATCCAGATGCCATCGCGTACTGTCCACTCACCCTTCGCAGTCCTGAGATGCTTGACCAGAGGTGCCTTGGCCGAATCGTTGAGCAGAGCCTTGAGCGTACCCTTGCCATCGTTGTAGTCCTTGCCGTCGAGGTCCGCCACAGCCTGTCCTTCCATGTTCGACTGGCCGGCGAGAATGAACACCTTCAATGGCTTTGCTGGATCGGCAGCGTGGACAATGGAAACATCTGCGATCGGCAAGAATGCGATCAGCATCGCGAACCGTTGGTTCGTCATGGTGCGGCCTTTGTATTTCATTGGGAAGGGTGGGTGCCGGTGGGATCACTCTCGTTGTACAGCGCAGCGAACACACGAACTCTCGACCAGCGTGAAGGATCAGTTTGGGGATTGTATCACTCATTCATTTGCGTTCTTCAGTTATCTTCCTTTTCTTTGTGCATTATGTGCTTTTTTGCGCCCATTTCTCTTTGGGCTTCTTTACTATTCATTCGTTTTCATTCCCCATGTGCTCCTGGTGCAACAAAGTCGTAATACTTGTCAGTTTTTGTCTTGACGTGGTTCGCACTTCGTTTTACTTTGAACTACGAAATGAGAAATCGTCTGTCGCTGTCATTCGTATTCGGAGGTTATCCTGTGAACGATCACAATGCAGGTTCCCCGCGGCGAGCATTTACTTTGATCGAGCTATTGGTCGTCATTGCCATCATCGCAATCCTGATTGGTCTGCTATTGCCAGCAGTTCAGAAGGTCCGCGAGTCTGCTGCCCGCGCCCAATGCGTTAACAATCTCAAGCAGATCGGCCTGGCACTCCACAACTACCACGACACTAACCAGATGTTCCCATCGGGCTACGTCGATGGCAACACAAACCCTTCCAGCACTCCCGATAATGACATTGGACCGGGCTGGGGCTGGGCGTCCTACCTGTTGCCCTTTGTCGAACAGAATAATCTTTACAACCAAATCAACTTCAAAGTGGGAGTGGGGATCGGAGTCAACGCACAGGCGAGTCAGACTCAACTGAAAATCTACCAGTGTCCCTCAGATGGCTACCCACAGAACTTCACAGTCTGGCCGACGAATGTCATCGTGGCGCACGGCAATTACATCGGCTGCAATGGATGGGTGGAATGTTTTGGTAACTCGGGCGGAGCTTATAATCCCATCCAGGATGGTGGTGCTGCTGAAGACGGAGATGGAACCAATGGAGCGTCTGGCACCGGTTTGTTTTATCGCAACAGCCGCAATACTTTCGCCAGCGTCACCGACGGGACGAGTAACACCATCTTTGTCGCCGAACGCTGTGCTGCCCATTCTCCCACGACCTGGACCGGAGCAGTGACAGGAGGAAGATGCCCCGCCTGGATGGCGACCACACCCTGGACGACACCCTACACCCCCCCATCCTCCGCGCCCAATTCGGGCAACGGGACCGCTTACGACAATGCGGATTACGACGAAGCCCTGGTCCTCGGCCACGGCAACCTTTCACATCTGCCCAACGCCGACAATCCGTTCTTCGACCCCGATACGTTTTGGAGTATGCACACGGGAGGGGCGAATTTCCTGTTCGGCGACGGATCCGTGCATTTCCTCACCAGCTCCATCAACCCACCCACCTATCAAGCTCTGATGACCATTGCCGGTGGCGATGTGGCTACCGATTGGTGATCCAGGCGGTCGGCAAATTGCAAACCATGTTGAAGACGGAGACCATGCGCATGTGGAAATTGCATTTTCTCTTGCCTTGCCTGCTCGTTCTGTTGCTGTGTTTCCTGGTGTTCCGTAGCTGCGAAAAAACAAAATCGACTGGCGAGTTGATCCAGGATTTGAAATCTTCAAAAGAAAGCGACCGAATCATCGCGGTTCGCTCTTTGAAGGTTGGAAATGAGGACGCAGCACAAATCGTCCCAGCACTGATTGATTCTCTCAAGGACAGGGCGGCTGAAATCCGTCTCAGCGCGGCCATCAAACTGGGGTCGTTTGGTGAACAAGCCAAGGACGCCATCCCCGCGCT
>Ga0206850_10027_pt1 | contig 57820 bp, 41 predicted proteins | sample Alteio_BWOrgCont_16_FD_152885 | JGI IMG/M metagenome (GOLD analysis project Ga0206850, IMG submission 152885) | Enriched cells from forest soil in Barre Woods Harvard Forest LTER site, Petersham, Massachusetts, United States -... | ecosystem: Environmental > Terrestrial > Soil > Temperate forest >...
GGCTCGGTCGAAAGCTCAAGTCGAGTAACACTGAGCCATCAACCGCGTGGCCCATCTGGTTGATCCCGAGTTCGATCGTGGCCTGCCTGCTGAGTCCACACCACATCCATGCGTTCGTTCTGCCTTTTGAATTGACCCCGGCAGTATGGATGAGTACTTTCTACACGGATCCACAATTTGCCGGTGTGTTTAGTTCGCCCTGGCACTCGCGTCTGCTTGGTGCGGCCGGGGGTTACAACCTTGCCATGTGGGCATTCTTAGTCCTTTTCGGGCTCGGGATTGCTTCCTTCGGAATAAATCGACAGGCCATCCGGAGTTGGCGGGGGACAGTGTGGCTGACTTTCGCAATCCTGGCGGCGTGGCAGGTCCGGCTAATCCCGTTTTTCGCGGTGATCGGTGCGCCGATCTGTGGCTTGAACTTTCGAGAGGCTTTCGCAGCGACAACATTCCCGCGTTTGGGTCGGGCCGTCGCGCTGGTCGCCGGATTCGCTCTCATCGGACTGGGTTGGCTCGGATGGGAGAATGGATTCTACAACCGCGATCGTGGAATTGCATGGAGTATCCACACGGACGCAACATTGTCGCGTGCGGCTAGCGGGATCGCGCGCTGGAGGCAGGAAGCCAACGTATCCGCCGGCGCCAGGGTGTTCACAGCTCACCCCGACCTCGGTCACTATCTGGCGTGGTTCGCACCCGGGGAAAGATGCTTCCTCGACTCGCGCCTTTCACTTTTTACCCGCGTGGCGGAAGATTACACTGTTCTGTCCCGGGCAATCGGGCTGCTCCCAACTGAAGGGGTCGATCGTACCCGTATTGCTGAGTTGTTGCAGACATATCGGATCGCGGCCATCTCACTTTACGACCCCGATTTCCAACGGATGACCAACGCACTTCGACAAGTCACCGCCGGTGATCCACTGCGATGGGATGTCGTTCGCATCGATGGCGGTGCGGTGCTATTGACGCCGGAAGGGATCACTGACGAAGCCCACCGCTTCAACGCAGAACGTGTGGCGTTTGGCACGAAGTACGAAGACCAGCTTCCGAGAGCCGAAAACGGACCGGCGACATTGATTGAACCAGCCCCTTGGTGGCTAATCGAACCCAGCGCCGGTAGGATCGGTTCCTGGGAAGCCGATGCAGCAACAGTTTACCTCCGGTTATTTGAAGACTCGCAAAGCCCGAGGACCGATCGCTTACCAGCCTTGCCCTTACTCGCCGTTCGAGCGGCCCGAGTTGGTATTGAGAGCGATCCAACTGATTCCACTGCTTGGCTCATGCTTGCGCGAGCATACCAACGCCTCAACGAACAGGCTTCGGAGCGGGACGTTGGGGAACCACTCACACCACTCTCTCGAATCCGTCGAACGCAGGTCATCGCTGCCCTTGTCCAGGCCATGCTGTTGAATCCCAACTCAGCACGAGCGCATGATCTCCTTGCTGGTGAGTTCTTGCGAGGACAGGTTCTCGATCTCGCATACAAACACACGGCCGAGTATCTCCGCTTGATGCAGCGAACGGGTCCGAACCCGGGGGAGAGCGACCAAGATTACTCCAATCGAATTGCGAACATTCTTGGTTTTGTGGACCGTTTGGAAAGTGCGGTTCAGGATGCTGAAAATCGGTATTTGATTCGGACAGCCACACTCTCGGGAGATCCTTTGGCTCGGGCGAAAATTGCGGAGGAGTTGGGACTCCTTCAGAAGGCTATTGATGTACTACTTGCATCGCACCACGACTTATATGGAGTTGAAGGCTTGGGGCTGCTGCTGGATATCCTCCTCCGGACAGGCAAGGTTGTCGAGGCGCGGGCGATACTCCATGGGGCAGAATTGCGAGGTAATCCAGATGTATTTGGAAGCGTCTTTATCCCCGGAAAGCCTCACCCAGGAGGGCATCGATGGAATTACAAGTTTGGCGCTTATGATTGGTTTGACCTGTGTGAGTCCGCTGCCGTGGGGCGATATGAGGGGGCGCAGGGAGCGCTGCGCCGGCTTGGCGAGCGACTCGAACGTGAAGAACGCGTGCTGGCTCCGGCACTGTCCGCTGCCCTAACCCGGCAACTCACGATCGAGGTGGGGCTCGCTGCGCCGCCCAATTTCGTTCTGTGCCGATTGGCAGCAGGACGCGAACGGTCACAACTTGGCGAACGCCTGGGACACATTCGGTTCCTGACAGTTGCTCGAGGCGACCTCGCTACCTTGGCTGGAGTTTTGGAACTGGAGCGTGGGAACGTACTCGGGGCGTTCGAGCAAGGCAATGCCGCGATTGCGCTGTACACTGCAAGAAAAGACACCGCTCCTGCTTTGCCCGGTGAACCTCTGGCAAAGCGATACGTCGATGCGATCCGCCAACACCGCTGACGTGCAACAGGTTGGAGGGAACGACATGCCCGGAACTCATCGCTCATTCCATCGAGCCGGCTGGTTCACGGCAACTCTTGGAGTGCTTTCGCTGTTTGGGATTTCGGGTTGCCGGGAACACAAGGTGGATGTCCCGACCACGGAGCATGCTCAACCCGCGCCTCCACTGCCAGCCGACATCGAACTCCAGGTCCACACCTTTTGCGGTGGGGCGTGTCACGCTTACCCGCCAGCCGACGCATTTCCTCGCAAGTACTGGCGAGCAGAAGTCGAACGGGGGTTCCATTTCTTTGAAAAATCGACTTTGGCGCTTTCGCCGCCGAAATTCAGTCACATCATCCGGTATTACGAGGAACGTGCGCCCGAGGAGTATCCACCGGCCACCATCACGCCGGCATCCAAACCACTCGGGATCCGGTTTGAACAACTTCCTTACCCCCCACCTGCGGGTCCTCGCCCCATGATCTCGAATGTCAGCGCTGTACGACTACCTTCAGGAGTGGTTGAGCCGTTGGCCATCGCCAGGGAACCTGTGACTCTTCTGGCATGCGACATGGAGGGTGGCCGAATCATGACCCTCCGACCAACTGACCAGGCCCCGGTTTGGAAGGTACTCGCAAAAGTCTCTCACCCCGCGCATGCCGAAGTGATCGATCTGGATGGCGATGGCATCCTCGACATTCTCGTTGCCGATCTGGGCAGTTTCCCGCCAACGGATCGGGAGTGCGGAAGTGTCGTCTGGCTCCGCGGCAAAAAGGATGGAACATTCGATCCCATCAAACTTCTCTCGAATGTTGGCCGCGTTGCCGACGTTCGTGCGGCAGACTTCCGAGGGACTGGTAAACTCGATCTTGTGGTGGGTGTCTTCGGCCTTCACGCCGCTGGCGAGATCCTTTTCCTGGAGAACCGAACAACAGATTGGTCGAAGCCGGAATTCGTTCCGAGCCAGATCGATCCGCGACATGGAACGATCCACGTTCCCGTGATCGACTTGAACGGGGACGGGAAACCGGATTTCATTGCACTCATTTCCCAGGAACACGAAACCGTTGTTGCGTTCCTGAATGAAGGCGGTGGCAAGTTCCGTGCGAAAACGCTCTACACAGCCCCGCACCCAGCCTGGGGAAGCAGTGGAATTCAGCTTGTGGACATGAACAATGATGGGAAGGTCGATGTCCTCTATACCAATGGAGACATCCTGGATGAGCCGTATCTCTGGAAGCCATACCACGGAATCCAGTGGCTTGAGAACAAGGGCGATTTGAATTTCGAGTATCACCGGATCGCGGACATGTATGGCGTTCACAATGCCGTTGCCGCGAGGATCACTGGAGGGCCCCTCCCCGATGTACTCGCTGTCAGTTTCCTCCCGGCCGACAAATTCTCTGAGCGCACTGCGCGAAAGGCTGATGCGGTAGTGCTATTTGAACAAACCGCACCTGGGAAGTTTGAAAGACATACACTTGTAAGTGAAAAGTGTGATTCCGTGGTTTGTGCAGCATGTGATTTATATGGGACCGATCCACGGAAACCCCGCCTGGCGGATTTGGTCATTGGCAACTTCAGCTCTCCTACCACCAACAACCCTGTCGTGATCTGGAAGAACATGGGACCAATCAAGAAATGACTCGATTGCTGGTTGGAGGGTGGAGATTGCTAATTGGAAGACAAAGTGATATTCGGCTCGGCAGCACCTCGTTCTTCCAATCAACAATCCCCAATCGGCACTCTAATGTGCGGCTCGGCGGCGGTGGTCTTCAGCTCGCCCCTTATTCCCAATCCGATCGTAGTAATCCGCGAGTGCTGCGTGCGTCGGTTTGTGATCGGGGTCGAGTCCAAGCGCGGTGTGTAGCCACATCTCACCCGTATCGGGATAACCCGTCTGAATCATGAGGATTCCCATCTCGTAATGCAATGCGGGATCAAGAGGTTGCATAGCCAGTTTGCGACTGCGAAGTTCTCCAAGCCGCTCCATTCGATCCTTTACTACCTCGACCTTTTTGTGTTGCTCATTTGCTTCTGCTACTTTCCCCTGTCGGCGGAGCGTCTCGAATAGCAGCCACTGGGTCTGATAATCCTCTGGGAGTGCGGCCGCGGCACGGCGTATCCATCCCTCTGCCTTCTCCACCTGGGGATCCTGGGGATCGGTCAGTGCAATCTGCCCTCGGATTCGCAAACACTCCCCATCGTCCGGGAACTTTGCCAGCATACTGTCGAGGAGTTGTCGGGCCTCCTCCCGGCGATTGAGTACGTTGTAGCAGCGCGCCAACCGCGACACGACTTCAGGATTATCGGGGTGTTCCCGAGCGTATAGCTCAAGTTGTTCCGCGGCTTCATCGTAAGTCCCCAAATCGATTAAACACTCGATAAGTCGCCACCGTGTTTGTTGCCGGCTGGGGTCAAGGACAAGCACCCGCCGATAATCGTCAGAGCCGCGGCTGATTCCCTTTCCAGTGACGTATGTCCGCCCACGGAGTTCCAGGGCGCGGATATCGTCTGGATGCTGCTTCAACCAGAGGCTCAGACAGGCCATCGCATCGGGGGCACGATAGATTCTCAAATAGCCTTCTGCCAGCGCTTCCCACACGAGCGGACCAGCTTCCGGAGAGTGGTTGACCTGTTTCTGGAGATACTCGTCCACCTCCCGGACATTCCCTGCCGAAGCCTGGAGTAAAGCCCACTCGAACGCGGTTTCGTTCGTTGCTCCACCACTCAGGCGTTGGCATATCCTCAATTCGCGGTCTGCTGTTTCTAGATCTCCCTCCTGGCGGGCAGCACGGCTAATCAGAAGATGTACTGTCGAAGAACCCTGCCAGACAGCCTGACAGGTGAGGAGTGCCTTTCTCGCTTCCTCGGGGTGGTAGCGCGCGGAGGCAGCAATCGCTGCCCGGAGATGATACCATGCCCATGCATGAGGCACGATGAGACACACCACGAGCGCAATCGCTCCGAACCCAGCCAGAGTTCGGATAATGCGACGCCGCGAGAGACGCAACCGAGTCAACATTGCTCTTCTATATCTCTTCCACGGTCGTTGTTCCTTCGTCAATCGCGAAGAAACGGAGCATGACAAATTGGTTTTCGCCAAGAACGAAGACCATTGACGAATTAGTGTTTCCCTTGCTGAAGGGACAGTTTCTGTGCAATCGCGCGGTGTTTGGCCGCGAGAGCCGGATTGTCGAGTTCGCGGTAAATGTTTGCGAGTACTCTATGCGTTGGGAGATGGTCTGGATCCACCTGAAGGGCACTCGTGAACCATCGAATGGCTTCGGTAACGAGACCACTCCTGAGGGCGATTGTGCCAATCTCGTGATGGAGCGCGGGGTCATTTGGGTTGTCTTGCAGTGGGCCGCGAATGATCTGCGAAATTCGCTCTCCATCGGTTTGCAGTTGATGTGCCTTTGCGTATTCCGCTGCAACCTGTGCTTGCTTCCCATTCCGACCGAGAACGAGGGCATATTGGTTGTGAATCAGAATGTTTCCGGGATCGAGTCTGACGGCGCGGGCAAGATACTGCTCGGCTTCAATTTCATTGCCGTCGATCAAGGCGTTGTTCCCTCGTTCCAAAAGTGCCGCGGGATAATCGGGGTAGGCCCGCAGGCACTCCTCGATTGCTCGGCGTGCATCTTCTGTTCGTCCGAGCAGAGAAAGAGCGCGTGCCCAAAGAACTTGAACTTCAGCGTGGTTTGGGAGCTTTTCCTTGAGGATTGCCAGTTCAGTCGCAGCTTCCTCACTCAGTCGGCGCATCACCAGGATTGTGGCTAGACGGAGCCTGGCTTCGAGCTGGTCGGGGTCGAGTTCCAAAACGCGTCGGTAGATGCGGGTTGCTTCATCGATGTTGAGTAGTTGCTCCTGGAATTTCCCCATTTGGAGTAATGGAAGCGTGTCGTCTGGTGTCTCGGCGAGCCACTCTTCAAGGAAAGTTCTTGCTTCCACCCACCGGAATCTGGAAATGAGGCCTACTACGAGAGCCTCTCTGGCAAGCCTGGCCTCATCTCCTCCTTGCTGGATGTGAGCCCGGAGCGATGAGCCAACGCTTTCCACTTCCCCGCGTGCAGCTCGATGGAGAAGACGTTCAAATACGAGCGGTTCCTCGTCACCGTAACGCTGCCAGTACGTATTGAGCATGCTGTCTGCCTCATCCCAGGAGCCAGCACGTCGCGCAGCCCGAGCCGAGAGCAGCAGCACCTCACGTTGTTCGGGGCGGACCCGCTGGCACGCTCTGAGATGACGGACAGCCTCGGAGTTATGTCCCTTCGCGAGGTCGTTTCGAGCCGAGCGGAGGTGAGACTCGAACCAGATCCATAAGCCCACGGCAGCAATTACGCAACAGGTGAGAAGAAAGATGCCAAGCAACAACACCGCACGTCCCGGTCGGCGGTAGATGAATCTCGCTGGGGAAGAGAGGGAACGCAAAACCTGCCGCAAGAAACTCCCCTCGCGTGTCGGGCGAGTTTCTTGCGGCGGGGCGAGAGAAGTGGTTGCAGGAGGGTTCATCTCAGTCGCTGGCATCTCCGCGCATCCGTGTAAGTCATTCACTTCAGTTCGATGTCGAAAGTCTGTGGTCCAGCGACAACTGTATAGGTCAGATCCGTGCTTTCTGGCTTCGCATATTTCTCAGGAATAGCGGTGTAGCGTGCCTTATTCTTGCTGGCAGGAGTATCCATGGGGTTACTGGGGTGGTAGCCCTCTGGTACCTTGCTGGTGGAAGGGTCGAGTGCCTTCGGCTCGACCTTATCTGACTTCCCCTCTTTGCCCTCTTTTCCCCCTTTTGCGCCATACGAACCCTTGGCACTCGTGGTTGTTTTGGGGTTGAATGAGGAGGTATCAACACACACTTTGCATGAGCCGACAGAGATGGTTGGGATGGTATAGGTACCATCCTCAGCAAGAATAGCTGAAACAGTCGTCTGGCCTTCCGTACTAACAAACGAGATGTTCCCGATTTTGACAGGCTCCCCTTTATAGGTGACCTTTCCGCTGATGGTACCTGTGGGGCGGGAACACCCGACTAACGCAACAACCCCACAGACAAGGACGAACAGGAAGACAGAACGAATCTTGGGGAAGATATGAGGCATGTGAGAACTCGCAGTCTGAGGGAGAGATCAAGAGAGAGCCACACATGGTCGGTCGTCGTCTTTTGCCCGATCATGTGTGGTAATGCCAATCAAGACTCAGACAAATAACCGATCACCAATCTGAACCCAGGATGTCGCCGCCAGCGGGTGTGAGGGCATACCACCAAGTTGCTTGGGATACGGATTGAGTAACGGTTCTCACGCTTCCATCGCACATAGCTACGTTCATTACATTAGCGTGGGCAGAACTGGCATAGTCACCGTAACACACGCCTTGAATAGTAATTGGACTGTTATCGGCGAATCCATTGGTTTGGACAAATTGATTAACTTGCTGCCAAATCCGCGCTCCAGGTCCCGTCGGGTTACCGTATTGACTGGAACTGACCATCGGTCCCCAATCGGGCCAGAAGTTGTCGTTGTAGTCTCCTTGATTACACTCAGCGAGCTTTTCGGGGAAAAACATTGTTTGGGACGTGCCATCCGGAATTGAGGCTGGGAAATTCAAGAGCCCAGGACCACTCCAATTATAGTTGGTAAAAAAAATCTGACCGTTAATGGCATAGCTCGAACGTCCGTAAAGGGCTCCCGTCTGTGTGGGATCGGAGGGGCAAATGTAGGTCTTGACCTGTGTCTCTTGGAGTATGAATGCCCATTCCGAATACGTTGGGAGATTCGCATTTCTGGAGTCGGCTTGCAATGTCGCATTAAAGAGGGCCGTTTGTTCGATGTAGGGGAGAATACAGAGCAGTACTCCTCCGTTGGTCATGCCCGAGGAATTTTGGATTCCGTTGCCCGGGTATTTGCCGATCCCTGGAGGAAGTTTCCCGCCATTGGCGTCGGCACAGCCGATCGTGCCGAGGGCAATTTGTTTCAGGTTGTTGCTGCACTTCACCCGTGCTGCGGCTTCGCGGACTTTTTGGACTGCGGGAAGTAGCAAACCGATCAGGATCGCTATGATTGCAATCACCACCAGTAGCTCAATAAGTGTAAAACCACGGCGGCGAAGAGGAGAGACCTGCGCCATTAGAGACCTCCTACGGAGAAAAAGGAGATGAGATGCTGAAAGAGTACCACCTGTATGAGTGCGAGTCAGACAGGGAGGGAATAAATGAATTTTCCCTCATTTAACGCAAGACTACACGGACGCGAGAGCCCAGTCAAGCAGCACTTCTAGCATTTTTAAACTCTTTAATCTGGGCTGTCTCGATTCCGCAGCGATTGCAGCCCAAAGTTCGCTTGTGCGTCGCCGATAGGGCGTGAACGGCATATCGCGTAGTCCTCGCTCCGATGCAAGGCAATCCGGGAATAGCAACAACTGATAGCCGCAGCAGAGCGCTTCCAGAGGAACCCTGGAATCGCTCGACTAATCCACCCAAAGGTGGCTGAAGGAGGGGTTTTCTTTGTCGTCTGATGTCGACTTGGGTTACCGATCAAGAAATACGGCACTCAGGCTGAGACGTTATTGTCATCGCCTCGTGACTCCGGTATGGGAGTAGTCTCAGGCTCATTCTTGGGCTCCGTCACAGGTACGCCCCTGCCTCTCCGGATACGGCGGACAAGAGCAGCGATCGGCGAAAGGAAGATTGCTGTAAACGCCATTCCCACCCAGGCCAACAGCGCCAGAAAGTAGGGGATGAGTTCCATCCCCGGGGCAGAGCCGTAGGCCAATAAACTGGCCGACCCTGACATTGGTAATGCGGAGATCGAGACTGCCAACACGAGAGTGGAATCAGGGACGGGCACGCTGGGCTCCCTTCAAGAATTGCAGTTGATCCGGGGAGTATCGACGGGCGCGATTCAGTGTAACTTGCCCGGTGGAACACGACCACACAACATCTCGTTGAGGCGTCACTTCAAACACCTCACAGCCAACAGAATTGACAATCAAGGTGTTGCCATTCGGCAACCGTTGGCTCATACCACGGATCTGGCTGAAAAAAGGTCTGTCAACCTCGCCCGGATACGACCAGGGGAACGCCAGAGTCTGCGGATCGAATTCGAGAACGCGCGACCCTCGGGGTGAGCCAAGGTTGTCGAAAAGTAAGAGGTGGCCATTCTCCAGGAAACTGGGGTCGTGCTGCGAACGCCAAGGCCCACGACTGGCCCAGACCACTTTCGCGCTGTCCGGATCGAGTACGGCAATGGCATCCAGTTGGCGCGGTGAGATGAGTATCTGACCCGCTCGGAATAAAGGAAACTTCGGTGCCATTGTCTGGCTCAACACCTTGATTGCGTTTGTATGGAGAACATCCCGACGGATCTCGTCTTGCCGGAATGCTGGCAATGTTCCGGGTGAACTCGCTGTCCCGGGTCTCGGTCGCTCGAATATACCCAACAGCGGGGCGTAGGATGATTCCTGGAAAGCCTCAAGAATCCGAATTCTCTTCAACCGCTTCCCTTCTGGCGAGATCACATCCACATGATCGACCATACAGGGAGTCGGGATGTTCTCCAGTCCTTGCGGTATCTTCTCGACGATTTCGTTCACGATCGAGTAAATCGTGCCGTCCTCTCCCACATCCACATCGTGGTGGCAGTGTTCGGCATATTTCCAGATCACTCGCGAATCTTTGTCCAGCTTGATGAGGCCATACCCATTGGAGGAATTACTGGCGTTGATCGGCCCTTCGACGACTACCAGCAAATCTCCGTTGGGATAAAGGTGGCCATCGTTGAAATAGACCGAAGCGTTATCGATCCGTCCGCGTAGATGAGGTGGGGCCGACCAAACTTCACTAAATGGGACGTGCCACTGGTGTACCACCTCACCGAGCATGTTGACGAGCATGGCCCGGGAATCGGTTCCATACATACAGAGAGTGAACCCATCACACGTCTTGTCGGCTCGATCGATCTTGCCGAGAGTCAGGGGAGACAATCGCTCGTCGGTGGATTGTGCCACTGATCTCGACTGGTACCACGCCACGGCACCGGTGAATGCCTGCTTCAGAAACGTTGAGGAAGGAAGATCGAAGTAGATCGCGCAGGCACCGAGTATGTAGCTGAGCGATACCAGGCCGAAGAGGAATACCAAACGAAAAAACAGACCCTGGCGATTTGGTTGTCCACCTTTACTGGCCGTCTCAGGGGCGTTCTCTTTCTTCGTCGGGTCGGCAACGACCTGAGTGCGGTCACGCCGTCTGAACATGGTCCTGCTCCGCGATGAAAAAGTAATCAAGTGCCTTCGACATGGGCTGACAAGACGGGCCTTCAGGCTCGGTATCGCGCGGCCTGAAAGACCGATTCCGTCGGCCTGGTCGAAGGCTGAAAGCCGAGGCCTAAGTTTCAAGAGACATTCAAGATGTAAGTGTTAAGAGTAGCAATCAGGGCTTCGCTCCCGGGACCGAAAAACTCTTTGCCCGAATGGTAGCGAGTGGTCCCACACGTTCCACTTGTGTCTGGTAAAAGTGATAGCCGTAATCGCTCAATCGAACTCCCAACATCTCTTCCAATCCCTTCGCGGTGAACTGTCGGTTCAACAGATAAGGGTCATCGAGGGCATCGATAAGTTTCGGAAGTGCCTGTGCGTTACGAGTTCTCGCAAGCGCATCCGCCGCAACAAGTCGAACGGATGGATCCGAGTGGCCTAGCCAACCGAGGGCCACGGGTTCGTTTCGATCGCGGTAGTGGAGTGAAATCTCGCGCTCATCGTAGCTCTTTGCATACCAGTCCTTCAGATACCCGAGCGTCCAATCGATGGATCGATCGGTGTGGCAGAGATTGCAGGCATTCGGGTGGTTCGCCTGAAGCATGTCTGCCCGGGTTGGAGAGTAGATCATGTGAGTGCGAACGACATCCTGGAGGCCCTCATTTATTCTGGGCATATGGCAATTCAAACATCTGTCACCCGCACTCCCAGCCGGGTGATGAGTATGGGCAACGCGGCGATTGGGCTCCTGGAATTTGTCGTGGCATTTCAGGCAAGTGGCATCATCACGCTCAGGCAGTTGCGTCCATTTTGGGCCAAGTGCCTGATGTGGGGGATGACAATCGATACAGCGGAGTTTGGTGTAACACGCCCCCTTTGCTGCATCCGCATATTCCACCGAGTTCCACGTCGACATTCCCGCAGCGAACATGGGTCTGCTGCCCGTATGACAGCGTCCGCAGGCCCAGTTGATGTTATCGTGGGTTCGGCCAGGGTCTGGTGCCCGGACGGACTCCAGAGAAAGCTGTGGGCTGGTAGGGAAGAACTCGGGGAGGATCTTACCGCCGCTTTCCGCATGTGCCTTTGCACCGAGGTGGCACGCTTCGCAACTGACACCGAGGGTAACTGCGTACCGCGGAGCGTCCCAGTCCGCCATCGGGTTCTGAGTGGCAGTCCCACTCGCTATCATCTGAGCCATTGCCTCGTATACCTGGGGATGAGCCTTGTCCAGGTAGCCCTTCATGGACCAGTGCATCGAGAGAGGGGCGTGTTCGCCCATCTGGTGCGGCCGCCGGGCGAACATATCTCCAAGTGGAAAGGTGGTGTGGCAGAAATTGCAACTCACTGCATACTCGGCGTAGTGGCTCCCCTTTTCAGGTGGCACAAATGGGTCGGGCCGGCTGTCATCCGGCAGTTCAGGGCCAATGTGTACGATGGGCACCCACTCCTTCCGATCCAACCAATAGCCGAATGGAAGAACGTGATCTTTCTGGTAGAAGTGATGACTCGGAGGTTCTGGACCCTCAATCTGCTTGCCAACGTAATACTGGTAGAACCTAACGCCGATGGTTTGCGTAATGTGATATGTTCGGCGCGATTCGCCACGCTCGAGTTTCATGAGATAGGCACCATCTCCCGCTCTCTCGAAGGTGGCACGACCGCCGCGGTAGGCGATGGAGCTTTTCCCGGAAAAGTCGCCCTTAATTGTGTTCTGGTCAGCCAGCGCGTTCATGCCACGGTGCGGGTGTTCGGACCATTGTTGGTGTTGCGTTGGGTGGCACTTTTGGCAAGCCGCAGGACCGGTGTAATCCACTGGGTGGATGTTACTGCGATCCCCAAACTGTCGGGAATTGAGCTTGGTCACGGGGTCGAAGGCATCCCACCACACGGTCAGGTGATGCCCGGAAGCGAGCTTGAGAGGGGGAAGGGGAGAATTGTTCCTGACGCGGTCGGGCGTTCTGTCTGCCAGGGGTGACCGGCTGGGCCAAAGGAAAGACCAACCGAGAGCAACTCCCAACACAACCCCCATTGCGGCCAGGAGGAGAAACGGAACGGGGAGCTGACGGAGTCGATGGAACACCTGAAACCCTCAGCAAAATTCTCGGCATGGCTCCAGTTGCGTGTGGCAGTCAGAGTCGTGGGTGAACGGCCTCCATGCCAGCAAAGTCTGTGTTCCCGTCGAAAGCAATCGATTCCTGAATCCGGTTGAGTCTCTGCACGCAGATCGTACTCGCTCCATTGTCGCTGGAGTGTTGAGAACTCACTCTGAGCATCCACAATGAACCAGAAGTTAAATCATGATATGCTATCGTTGCACATCGGCCAAGTCGAGAGGTTCGACCGCTTTCGGTTCGTCGGAGTGTGGCAATCTTCCAGAAGTCGGTGTTTCTCGCTTCCAGAGTTGTGCTTCGCTTTAGCAGGCCTTCGTTTTGCGACCGCTCAAAAGCCCCGGAGAAGGGGCACAAGGTGGTAGCCGGATTTTCGCTGTCGCTTCGTCCCTGGAAGACTTTTCGTTTTCTTCGCTCCACGTTCCGCTCGCCGCGCTGGTGTAGTAAACTGACACCAGGCTTCCAACCCCGGTGATTGTATGCGTGCCCGGCGATTGCCTCTTCTCTGCTGGTTCGTTGCGACCATCCTCGTGGCTGTGATCCTATCCCTTCATGCGTGTTCGCCTCCAGAACCCACGCCTGCACCCACAACGTCCAGTGGATCGCGCGCCGAGCAAGAATACTCGGGACCGCCATTGTTTGAAGACATGACCGCGACAACGGGAATCGCCTTCACCTACCGAAATGGCGAGGAAGCGAACAACACTGCGATTATCGAGTCCCTCGGTGGTGGCGTTGCACTCATTGACTTCGATCGCGACGGGCTGCCGGATATCTTTCTTCCCGGTGGAGGTTACTACGATGGGAAGAAGGTTCTCGGCTATCCGTGCAGGCTTTACCGCAACCTTGGTGGTTTCAAGTTTGAAGATGTGACTGCAAAGATGGGGCTGGACAAAATCTCATTCCAGTACAGCCACGGGGCCGCGGCATTCGACTACGACTGCGATGGATGGCCCGACCTTCTTATTACCGGCTACAACCGGCTGGTTCTGCTTCACAACGAATCCGACGGCAAAGGAGGTCGGCGGTTTGTTGATGTCACAAAACAAGCCGGGCTCAACGATGCTTTGTGGTCCTCGACAGCTGCCTGGGGCGACCTTGATGGAGATGGGTTTCCCGAGATTTACGTCTCGCACTATGGCAACTGGGGCTTCGAAACGAACCACCCCACCGATTGCACCTACGACGGTAAGACTCGCGACGTTTGCCAACCCCGACGATTCGAACCGCTTCCCCACACTCTCTACCGAAACAACCGCAATGGAACCTTCACGGATGTCAGCGATGCGGAAGGGGTAAAGCTTCGCAAAGATGGCAAGGGAATGGCTGTCCTCTTTGTGGATGTGAACAACGATGGCCGCCCGGACATCTATGTCGCCAACGATACCGACCCCAAGTTTCTGTATGTGAACCAGGGGAAGCCCGGGGAACTCGTGCTGAAGGAACTCGGACTCCTCGCCGGAGTCGATCGCGACGACAGGGCGCAAGCGAATGGGAGCATGGGGTTGGATGCTGCCGACTTCAACCGCTCGGGCTGGGCATCGCTCTTCGTTACCAACTACGAAAACGAACTACCTGCTCTTTACCGCAATCGTACCAACACGAGTCGAACGAACGGATCTCCGCTGTTCATTTATGACAGTCTCACGACGGGGATCGCGGCCATTGGTGGCGGCTACGTCAGTTGGGGCACTGGCTTTTTCGACTTTGACCTCGATGGATGGGAGGATTTGATGATCGTAAGCGGCCACGCGATCAAATTTCCGACCAAGATCGATAGACGCCAGAAGCCCGTTCTACTGCAAAACCTCCAGGGCAAGTTCAAAGCAGTCACCAACCAGGGCGGACGATATTTCCACGAACCCCATAACGCTCGTGGATTGGCGTTCGGCGATCTGGATAATGATGGGAAGATCGATATCGTGGTCAGCCACCTGAACGAACCGGTGGTCGTCCTCCGGAACGTCGCTCAGACGGAAGGGCGGCACTGGGTCGGAATCGAACTGGTTGGGATGAAGAACCGGGATGTGGTTGGGGCGCGGGTCGTGCTGGATTCGGCAGGTGGACAACAGACCAAATACGCCAAAGGCGGCGGAAGCTTTGCCTCAACCAACGACCCACGCATGGTATTCGGGCTCGGGTCAGATCCGAAAATCGACAAGGTAACAGTTTTCTGGCCTTCCGGAAAGAGTCAGGAAATCACCGGTCTCGTGCCGGGAGCATACTGGCAAGTCATTGAGGGTGAGGCCACTGCTCAGAAGCCACAACCGAAGGTCAAGGGCCAGTAATTGGTATTACGGCTGGTATTGGTTTGGACCCGCCCACCTTGAACGGCTCCGCCCACGCGTGGGCATAACAAGACGTTTTCCCTTCCAATCGCAGTTCAATCACGGTTGCTGTCAGGCTTTGTCATGTTCTGTCAGGTTTTTTCGGCCTTTTGGAACGTGACCATCGGCAAAAACAATCACTTCAGTCATAAACAAAATCGTGATTCGGACTGACGGACCAGTCCGTACTGTTTGTATTACTGAGCCCGAAGAAACACTTCACAGAACGTGTGATTCCCCGACAACTCACCAGTCGCTACCGAGGGGAACGCCATCGCCTGGGAAACAGGCAGACATCCACGTTGCCATCGAGACAGCAGTACTGACTCCACGGACACTGCCATCTCCGAGTGCAACCTGCATCGTTCCCGTGTGTGCCCCCTGCGACACCAGATTCAGACATGCGTTTGTCGCTGGTGCGACCTGGAATGTGATCGTGGCGTAATTGCAGAAGTTAGGCTCGTAGTTGGCCAAATTCGCAATCAACGAATCGTGAAAGCCGTATGTTGCGATCTGGGTGTAATTCGACGACCACGGCTGTGCAGCCCAAAGCGGAGTTGTAGGCGTCGTTGTGCCACAAAGTTTGTACCGCTCCACGAACGTCACCGTTTGGGAAGTTCCATCTGGCATCGAGTTCACGATGCTTCCGGGTTTCTGATCGGCTTGCCAGCCAACATTTCCCGAAAAGACCATCATATTCCAGGCATAATTCGTACTACCACCATTTGGGTTGCTCGGAGCAACTGAAGAATCAGAAGGACAAATATACGTCTTCACGTTTACGGAATTTACATTCCAGGAGTTGTTGCCGCCAAGCACGTATAGAGGATTCTGCTCGATGAACGGGAGAATGGCAAAGTGCAGTGAGGCGTATTGGGTTCCACCATTGCTCGACCACCCAGACGGAAGTCTACCGAAGGTGCCTTCGTAATTAGCGACCGCAAGGCCCATCTGTTTCAAGTTGTTACTGCACGACATGCGGGCCGCCGCTTCGCGAACCTTTTGGACTGCCGGCAACAGAAGCCCAATCAGGATTGCAATGATGGCAATCACAACCAACAACTCAATCAGTGTAAACCCGCGAGGAGTGCGTTTTTGATCCTGCATGTACATAATAACACCTAGTAAAAGGATGAGTATTTGACCAACATTGGTAGCATCGCCACTCGCATCACACGATGGTGTGGATGGGACAGGCGAAACTAAGGGAGGGCGTTCGTTAACCTGCGCGCTATAGCTTCCGATCGCAGGAAGAATCAGCGGATGCAGAACCCAACTCCCGAGACGAGTTCAGGTTCGCGCGAGAAAGAGATTAACAGGTGAAGTGGCACAGGATGATAACGAGATTTGGTGGTGATATAAGGAATCCAGGCGGTGAGCGGGCCGTGCCCGCACCCGAAACAACTGATGGGAGGGCAGGGAGCGGCTCCCAGAGAACCAACATGTCACCTGACTGGTGGTCAAGGACGCCGGGATCGACGACCGAATAGACTGGCGCATCGGACACAAGCGTTTTCACGCAACATGCAGCTTTGACCACATTTTCTGGGCCATTTCGACCAGTGCCTTGTTGGGGGGCACCCTCGGGATAGGTGCAGCAAGAATGTTTCTTGGCCGCACAGCAGCACGACTTGGCTTCAGGGGAAGAAGAGCGATCTGCCGCACAGCAGCAGCCCGAGGAGGTATTCCCCTGGCAGAAGAGCTTGATCCGTCCGTCGGGACAGCGACACTGCACTCGCGGCATCCCTGCGGTCATGGTCATGACGGCCGCAAGCATGGCGAGGATCTTCGTGAATGTCGCGCCGAGCAGGTACATTTACCCGACCTACACCAAATGAGGTGAATCAGGGAAATTCTGGCCAGTGGGACTGGCTCTGATTTGAATCTTATGTCTGAATCGCATAGTGATACACACGGAATTCTTACAAACGGATGAGGAATTCTCAAAATGTACAGTTAATACCCACCTGCTTTCTCCAAGCATTGAACCAAGCATCGCAATCTATGCATTGAGAAACGACACGCCCTCGACTTAAAGAGGCTGCGTGTCGCTCATGGGTTTTCTGTCACCAGTCCGGATCCCCTCTCCTTGCAATGACGATCATGGCTTCTTGGGCAACTCGACCTTGCTGGCCTTGATCCACTTCTTCCCGTCTTTCTCCGAAACGGAGCCAGTGACGACCACGCCTTCTATCTTGCCATCGCCGCAGACGCCATCGTGGTACGATTCCGCGCTCCCCTTATCGTCGATGAAGTAGGTCACGTCCTTGTCGCCCTCCTTCACCTGGAGCGCGTTGCTGCACTTCGGGGTTGCCTTGAGGCTGCACTTGCCGCACATCAAAGTTCCGGTCAGTTTCACTTCCTTGGCTGGCTCGGTGGGCTTTTCGGCACGACCAACACCCACGAATGTCCACACCAGGGCCACTGCGGCCACTGCCAATGTCGAACGGATCATTGCATTACCCTCACTCACGGATTTCACTGGGTGACGATGACGGCAACGTGCCGCCATCCACGCCACCCAGCGTGCTAACGAGTCTCATTTCAGTCGGCTTGACTGAAACGAGGCTTGCTCCCTCGTGTTCGGTTGATGTAGAGGTTTCAATGGCCGCTCGTTGATGGTTCAACAATTCGGCATTATGAAGTTTCAGCCACCGAGCCCGGCGGACCCAGAAGAACCGAACCGGGAGGAACAGGTCCACCACCTCATCGGAGATCAAGAGGCCGCCGAGTACCGGCAGCGCCATCGGGGCGAGTACCTCGGCCCCGACTCCAGTGGCGAACACCATCGGGAAGATGGCCACGATCGCAACCCCCTCGGTGAGCAGCTTTGGCCGCAATCGGTGGACCGCCCCTTCGACCACGGCCGCCCGCAACTCATCGAGCGAGCGGATATTTTCCAGGCCGCCTCGCTTCTCGATTGCCTCGCGGAGGTAGACCAGCATGATGATGCCCGTCTCGGTCGCCATCCCGAAGCAGGCGATGAACCCGACCCACACGGCCACACTGAAATCCAGCGGCGGCGAATCCCAGCCGTTGAGCAGCTTTGGGAAGAGAAACAAGAAGAAAGCCCCACCAGCCAAAGCCTCTGGAACCGCAAGCATCATCAGGCTCGCGTCCGCGAAGTCGTGGTAAGTCAAGTAGAGAATCAGGAAGATGACCAGGATCACGACTGGGAACACCCACCGGAGTGTCTTCGCGGCTCGTTCCTGATGCTCGAACTCCCCGGCCCACTCGACGTGAACACCCTCCGGCAGTTTCACCTTCTCGGCGACAACCCGCTTCGCCTCATCCACGAACCCGACCGCATCCCGGCCGCGAACCATGAGGGTGACGTAGTTCAGCAACCGGCCATTCTCGCTCTTGATGACCGCCGGTCCTTCCGTGATCCGGACATCCGCCACTGCCGCGAGCGGGATCAACCGCTTCCCCTTTGCCGCGTGCTCGATCACCCCGCCATGAGATGCAACCCGGAACATCGGGTCGCCTGTAGCCGGCATCTCACCTGGCTTCGATCCGCCGGCCTTATCGCCCGGGATCAGAAGTCGCTTTACCGCCTCCTCGTCCTCCCTGTTCACGCGAGCGTATCGGACTCGCACCGGGAAACGGTCGCGGTTCTCGACCGTATAAGTGACCACCCGGCCGCCGAGAGCGATCTCGATCTCCGTTTGCACGTCCTCGACCGTGACCCCGAACTGGGCTGCCTTCTGCCGGTCAATGGTCACCTCCAGGTAACCCTTACCCATGATCGGTGCGGCGATCACATCCCGCGCTCCCCGCACTGGCTTGACCACAGCCTCGATTTGCTGGCATACCCGGGTTATGGTGTCGAGGTCGGGGCCGAACACCTTAATGCCGATATCCGTCCGCACACCCGTCGAGAGCATCTCGATCCGGTTAATGATCGGTTGAGTGAAGATGTTGCTCCATCCAGGAACCTGGAGAACCCGGCCCATCTCGTCATCCACCAGATCGCCTTTCGGTCCTCCGGTTCGAGCCCAGAACAACACCTTCTCGCGGAATGGACTTTCCAACTCGGCCCGGAGATCGCCGAATGGGGCGAGTGGGGCGGTGTCGTAGTTCTTGCCGAGTTGGGCGTTGGCCGCTTCCACCGCGAACCGCTCAGCATCCGCCCCTCGCGGTGTATCATCGAGCAACCCTTTGGTCCGACTGGCGGCGACCAGCTCCTCCAGGGCGAACCAGGTGAAAGTCTCGGTCCCCCGGTCGAACAGTTCTCCGTTGACCTGCTTCACCTGGTTCCTCCAGGCCAACATCCGGGCATCGTCCGCCTCGGCGGTCGGTCCGACTTTCCGCTCGATCTCCTGGAACCGTCTCAGGGCCAGTTCCCGCATCACTTCATCGAACCGCTCCAGTGCTTTCTGAGTCGCATCGCTCACAACTTCATCTCGGTCCTCGGCCTTGCCTGTTGCAACGAATCCGCGGTCTTCGAGAGTGGCGAGAACCAATCGCGTCTGTGTCGCGGCATCGGGGTAGCGGATGACCCGTTTGGGCCATAGCTCACGAGGGCGAAAGTTGATGAATGTCTCGACCATATCTAACGGCGCGGGATCGGTCGCAGTATCGGCCCGGCCAGCCTTCCCGACCACACTCTCGACCTCTGGAAAGCCACGAATCAGGGCATTGCGGGCCTTCAGGTCATCGGCTACCTGGGTGACGCTGGCCCGTGGCACGGTGACGGGCATCTCAAGGGTGGTGCCCTCATCGAGCATTGGCATGAACGAGACGCCAATCTTCGGGAAGTGCCACGCCCACATTGCCAGGAGGGTCAAGGTGATAAGTGATAGCGTCTGCCACCCGAAACCCCGTGTGAATAAGACGGTCAGCCCGGTGACCAGGGCGAATGTGCCGAGGAACATTGCCTGCCAAGCGTGTTCGGCAGCCCCCATCCCAATCACCGCCTGGAGCGGGAATAGCCCGGCCGCCAGGATCAGGATCGCCGCGAACGCCCACATGACAAGGTTGAAGCGGTTCAGTGCGAAGGTAAGCATCGGCCGATAGACGCGGGCGAAGCTCCGGACGATCCAGTTGTCCTCTTCCGCTCGCAGCCGGCCGCGGATGAAACCCGGAATGAGAGCAGGTACGACTGTGACCGAGATCAGGGCAGTCCCGAGAAGAGCAAGGCTTTTTGTGAACGCGAGCGGGTGAAAGAGCTTCCCTTCCCGACCCGAGAGCAGAAACACCGGGACGAACGACAGGAGCATGATCAGCACGCTGAAGAAGATCGGCCGACCGACCTTCCGGCAGGCACGGGTCACGATCTCCCGAGTGTCGCCAGTCACCTTCCCGTTGCCGAACTTCTCCTTCAGGTGGTGTGTGGCATTCTCCACCATGACAATCGCCTGATCCACCAGCACTCCGACCGAGATCGTGATCCCGGCCAGGGACATGATGTTGGTCTGGACGTCCACGATCCCGAATCGCCGCAGAATCCAGAGAGTCCCGAACGAGAACAGCACCGACAGCGGGAGGGTAATGCAGATGACGAACGCACTACGGAAGTGCGTCAGGATGAGCAGGATGGCAAAGGCGGCGATCGCCATCTCGTGCCACATGACATCCCGGAGTGTATGGAAAGCTCCCTGGATGAGCCGGGTGCGGTCGTATGCCGGGACGATTTTCACCCCCTCCGGGAGCCCCGGCTTCAGCTCTTCGATCTTCGCTTTCACTGCTTCGGTGACCCGCAGAGGGTTCCCTCCATGGCGCATCAGCACGACACCGCCCACCACCTCGTTCCCGTTCTTCTCGAACACCCCCCGGCGATATCCGGTCCCAAGTTGGACCGTGGCGACTGTCCTGACATAGACCGGAACTCCATTCACTTCCTTGAGAATCGTGTTCTCGATGTCGGTCTTATCCTTGATCCATCCAATCCCACGAACGATGTACTCGGCATTGTTTTTCTGGATGACCCCACCGGCCGCTGGCATGTTTGAGCGGCTCACTGCATCGAACAGCTCACCGACTGTGACCCCGTAGGCCCGGAGGTCTTCCGGCCGCACATCCACTTGGTACTCTTGCGGCATCCCACCGACCGGGGCGACTTCAGCGACCCCGGCCGCGGCGTTCAGTTGTTGAGTGATATAAAACTTGTTGAGCGCCCACAACCGGGCCGGGTCGATCGGATGTGCCGGGTCGGGCTCGACCGTATACCAGAAGATTTGCCCGAGCGCTGTGGCGTCCGGGGCAAGGTATGGGATCACGCCCTTTGGCAGGTAGTTCGCTGCCTCGGCGAGCCGTTCCGTCACGCGCTGTCGGGCGAAGTAGAAGTCGGTGTGATCGTCGAAGATCAGGGTAATCATTGAGAAGTTGAACTCGCTCGACGATCGAACTGCCTTAATGCCCGCGAGCCCCTGGAACTTGCGGGAAAGCGTGTAAGAGACTTGATCCTCGATTTCCTTTGGGCTACGGCCGGGCCAGTCCGTGAAGACAATGACCTGGTTCTCGCCCAGGTCTGGGACCGCATCCACTGGCGTGTCGAGCATTGCGTAAACACCAAACACGGCCAAGGCCGCCGCCACGACCAGAACGACGAACCGGTTACGGATCGATCCCTCGATAATGCGATCGATCACGCCATCACCCTCCCGTCACTTGGCATTGGCCTTTTTCTCGGCCAATGCCTTGAGCGTCTTGTCTGGATCGGCTTTGGCGTCCTTGATGCAGCCATTGCAGCAAAGGAACACCGTCTGGCCGTTGAGGGTGATTTTCGGTGGCACACCCATCGACCCGAGCGGCTCCCCTGTCATCGGGCAGACCTTCTGGCCCTCGGCGAGTTCTTTATCTTCCACCGAGAGTTTCGCGAGATTCGCGGCAGGACCGGTATTTGCGGTGGTACCCGCATGTTCCGCTCCGGCATGCTCCGCACTCGTCGGCTTCGGGGTGGGGGTTGGTGTGCCCCCGCCGCACCCGACAAGGGCAACCGAACCGGCGATCACAACTCCGGCAAACCAGTGACGAACTGTCATTTTCGACTCCTTCAGGTTAGGGGTTCTTCTCGGTCTTCATTCGGTTCATAACTTTGTTGAGTGTCTCCACCGGGTTCTTCTGCGCCTCTGCCACACAGCCCTTGCAGCAGATGAACACCGATTTCCCATCGAGCGTCAGCTTCACCGGCACGCCCATCGACCCAAGTGGGTCGTTTCGGATCGGACAGAACCGTTGGGCCTGGGCCAGTTTCTTGTCCTCGGGCGAGAGCTTCCTGAGAGATGCCGCGACCTTTTCCGACATGTCGTCCGGGGTGGTCGGGCGAATCGCTGTCGGCCCGGGTTTTCCGCCGCTGCTTCCGATGTATATCGAACTCATTGCAGGGTTGAGTCGAGTCTCGGCATCGAGCAGGAACGACCCCGTAGCGACCACAAGGTCGCCAACATCCACTCCGGAGAGTATCGGGAAGTAGACCGCTCCGTCGGCGGTATTCAGCTTTGCTCCGAGTTCCACACGGATACCCTCGAACGTGTTCGGGAGGCTTTCCCGGTATACCACTTTCTGCATCCCGGTGTCGATCACAGCCGACTCGGGGATGGCAAGGATCTTGCCGTCCTGGGTGAGGAGGCCAGTCCCTGCGGGGGTTTTGGCGAGCAGATCCGGTGTCAACTGGAGCGTCACTGTCGCGGTCATCCCTGGCCGCAGTTCGTGGTCCGGGTTGGGCACATCGAACCGGATGGTCAGGGTCCGGGTTTCAGAATCGACGTGTGGGAATAGGAACGAGAGGGTACCGCCGAACGCTCGGTTCGGGAACGCACGGGTGAACGCCGTGACCGGCAGATCGATGGCTGGTTTGCCAGTTTTCGGATCGTGCCCACCAGTCGGGAGGAAGGCGAGATCGTCCTCGTAGAGTTGCGCCTGAACCCACACGACCGAGAGGTCTGCCACGTCGAAGAGCGGATCGCCCACCTTGACGTATTGACCTTCTCGTGGGAACTTCTTCAGAATATGCCCGGTGATCGGGGACCGGATCGTCAAGTGGGTGATCGGTTTGCCGACGGCCACGATCTCGTTTACCTGCTTATCATCGATTCCCCACAACTTGAGCCGGGCGCGGGCGTTCGCCTCCAGATCCTTGTTTATGGACTTTCGCGCATCGAGCAGGTTCTGGACAGTCCCTACCAGGTCAGGGCTGTACAATTCGGCGAGTGGGTCGCCCTCGTGGACCATCTGACCTGTCTGGTTAACGAAGAGCGTGTCGATCCGGCCCTCTACCCGAGCAGAAACGGTACGGAGCTTCCGCTCATCAAACTCGACGAGGCCGACTGTGGTGATCTGTTTCGTGAGCGGCAGGTAGCTGACCGGGACAGTCCGAACCCCGGCTAGAACCACTCGGTATGGGGTTAGCTGGACCCGGCTGACGGTGCCTGCCGGGAGCGGGTCATCATCAATCTCGCCCTTCTTGCGCTTCGAGAGCGGCATGAAGCAGATTGGGCACTTCTCCTTGTTTGAATCACGGACGATCGTGGGGTGCATCGGACAGAAGAACTCGTGGTCCAAATCAACCCCAGCGGCGTCGCCTGCGGGCCGGACCCACTTCTCGTAGTAGCTCTGGAGGGTGTCCCATTTGACGATAACCAGACCGATGGCGGCAAGGATCACCGCGAACCGTAGCCGGGCAAAAAGAAAACCCACCCACCAGAACCGCCCCGGCCCGCGCAACGGTTCAGTGGGCCGGATCAGGGCGACCGCGCGACCGTTCATGTTGGAGGGTGATGGGACTGGTTCTGTCACAATGAATGCTCCGGAAAAAAATCCCTGAGGGACTGCAACAGCAGTTCCGCATTCCAAACTTCACATTGTTGGACTGAAGAGCGTAGTGCCTCAGCCCATACACGATGATGGCGGATTCAGGCCGCAGGACGAAACGCAGGAGTGGTACCCAGAACGAAAGAAGAATTCCAAGTTGCTCGGGGAAGAGATCAACAGGTGAAGTGGCAGAAGATGATGACGAGGTCTGGCGGTGAAGAAACGAACCCAGGCGGTGAGCGGGCTGCGATTGAACCCAAAGCGACTGATGAGAGAAGCGGGACCGGCTCCCAATCGATGAGTCTGTCACCGGACTGGTGAACCGGGATGCTGGTGTCTGCGACCGAATAGACGGGGGAATCGCTAACGAGTGTTTTCACGCAACATGTGGCTTTGACCACAATCTGAGAACCATCGCGACCGACACCCTGTTGCGGGACATCACCTGAGTCAGCGCAGCAAGAGTGTTTCTTGCCCGAGTGCGGCTTTTGGACATCTGCCTTCTTCTCGCAGCACGACTTGGTTTCGAGAGAAGAGGATTCATCCACATCACGGCAGCAACCCGAGGAGTCATTCCCCTGGCAAAAGGGTTTGACCCGCCCATCGGGACAGCGACACTGAAAGCTCGGCAGCCCCGCAGTTACGGTCATGAAGGCCGCAAGCGTGGCGAGGAACTTCGTTAGTGTCACACCGAGCAGGTACATTCACCTACCTCCACAAATGAGTATCCGTTGAGCCCTCGGAAAAGTCAAGTGAATCAGGGACCCATCGAGCCTTGGCGAATCCAGGTCATCCAAGTGTTGCGGTTCCCCTGTGGTGCCAATCCCCTGTACCATTGATAGCCGATAGATGGCCCTCGTAACCAAGGAAGATATTAGCCATGACCCATCACAACTCACACCCAAATTCGTCGGGCTTCAGCACGCGCGCCATCCATACCGGCCAGGATGCCGACCCCGCCACCGGCGCTACAGTCGTGCCGATCTACGCAACCAGTACCTACACCCAGGCCGCCCCCGGACAACACAAGGGATATGACTATAGCCGAAGCGGAAACCCAACGAGGACCGCTCTCGAAACTGCACTGGCTGCACTCGAAGAAGGCGAATGCGGGTTGGCCTTCGCGTCGGGTCTTGCTGCCTCCACAGCCGTATTCGCGACATTGCTTCGCCCGGGTGATGAAATTGCCGCTTCCGCCGACCTCTACGGTGGCACATTCCGACTGCTGGATAAAGTTTTCAAGCCATGGGGGCTCACCACACGCTTCACGGACAGTTCCACCGCAGCCGGTTTCGAAGCAATTATTACCGCCAAGACAAAGCTCATTTGGATCGAGACACCCACTAACCCACTGCTGCAAATCCTCGACATTGCCGCGATTGCGGGTATCGCGCACAAACACGGAGCGAAACTGGCGGTCGATAACACGTTCGCATCACCCTACCTCCAACAACCGCTCAAACTCGGTGCCGATCTGGTCATCCACAGTACCACCAAATATCTCGGGGGACATTCGGACGTGATTGGTGGGGCAGTTGTTGGGCCGAAAGAGCTTCTCGACCCGATCAAGTTCTATCAGAACGCAGCGGGTGGGGTGCCGGGACCGTTCGATTCGTACTTGGTTCTTCGTGGATTGAAAACCCTGGCCGTGCGAATGGATCGGCATTGCGACAACGCGATCGCACTGGCGAGCTGGCTCGTGAAACATCCAGCGGTTGCAAAGGTCTACTACCCAGGCCTGCCGGACCATCAGGGTCATTCGATCGCCGCGAAGCAAATGCATGGGTTTGGTGGGATGATCTCCATGAAATTGCATGGCGGCATACCCGCGGCTCGCCAGTTCATGACCCGGACGCGGCTGTTCAGTCTCGCGGAGAGCCTGGGCGGAGTGGAATCACTGCTATGCCATCCGGCCACAATGACGCACGCCAGTATTCCGAAAGACATCCGCGAAGCCCGTGGCGTTGATGATGGACTGTTACGACTGAGTGTCGGCATTGAGGATGTGGCGGATCTCAAGGCAGATTTGGAACACGCGCTGGTGGTCGGGTAGAATCGAGACTCATGGGAGGAATTACCGATGCCCCTGCTCGATCACTTTCATGCACCACTCTATCCAACGCATCGGTGGGAATCGTTCCATGCCCGTTGGGCGGTCGCGATCTCCGATGCGTTGAATGATACCCTACCGTCGCGGTTCTTCGCGGAAACGCAAGTTTACCTCGGAGCCCGAGTCGAAGCGGATGTGGTGGAATTTGAGCAAAGTACCCATGCGAATGGAATCGCGGGCGGTCTCGCCACTGCCATCTATGCTCCACCACGACCAATCCTCACCTTCTCAGGGCCAATGGAGGATGATGTCACAATAGAAGTTCGAGATCGAGATCGGGATGCTCGGGTGGCAGCGATCATCGAACTCGTGAGTCCACGAAACAAGGACCGTGAGGAAGCTCGCCGCGGGTTTGCTGCAAAGATGGTGAGTTATCTCCGGATTGGAGCCGGGTAAATCGCAATCGATGTCGTGACCTGCCGGAGCGGAACCCCTCACGACGAACTTGTTACCGTTCTCAACCTGCCCGAAAACTGTCGCCTGGACACCCCAATGAGGCTCTCGGCTGTAGCCCATCAGCCGGTACAATCTGGAATCGAATCAACCGTGCAGGTCTGGTTTGAGCCGCTGACACTGGGCACATCCCTCCCGACCATGCCACTCGCGATGCGAGGGCTTGGGCTCGTCCCGGTCGAGCTGGAGGCTACTTACACAGAAGCGTGCCAACGATCCCGATTGATATAACTTCGATTCTTACCTCAGCTATCAGGTTGGGTTGAAGAGCCTCTACCCGCACATCGTTTTTTGCAACATTCGTCTGGATGTGTTCCTTCTTGCCGCGTAACGTATGGGAATTACTCGCGGTCATATCTTTGTTGGAGACACGTCATGGGACTGGGTAAGTGGATCGGTGGGCAGTTCATCGACATCATCGAATGGACCGATGCCAACCAAAACGAGATCCTGGCACATCGTTTCACGCGAGATAAGAACGAGATCAAGAACGGTGCGAAACTGATTGTCCGGGAAGGGCAGGCGGCAGGATTCGTCAAGGAGGGGCAGCTTGCGGATATCAAGATTCCCGGGATGTATACCCTCGACACAAATAACTTCCCGATCCTTTCCACAATCCTGGGGTGGAAATACGGGTTTGAATCGCCGTTCAAGTGCGAAGTTTACTTTATTTCTACTCGTCAGTGGACTGACCAGAAATGGGGCACCCAGAACCCAATCCTCTACCGTGATCCGGAATTCGGCCCAGTGCGATTGCGTGCTTTCGGGAACTATGCCTTCAAAGTTACCGACCCGGGCACGTTCCTCAAGGAACTCGTAGCCACCGATCCTTCTTTTGAACTCTACGAGATTTCAAGCCAGTTCCGCAATGTGATCGTCTCGCGCTTTGTGGATGCCCTCGGGACAGCACACATTCCGATGCTTGACCTTGCCGGTAATTACGAGAAGGTCGGCAAGACGGCACTTGAGAAGATCGCACCCGAACTGGCGAAGATGGGCATTTCTCTCACCCAGTTCTTCGTCGAGAATATTTCGTTGCCGCCAGAGGTCGAAGCCGCGCTCGACAAGCGATCGCAAATGTCGGTTCTTGGCAATCTGGATCAATACGCCAAGTTCCAATCGGCAGAGGCCATCCGCGATGCTGCCCAAAATCCAGGCGGTCTGGCTGGATTGGGTGCCAGCCTGGGAGCAGGTCTTGCCGTTGGGCAACAGATGGGCGGGGCGCTGGCAGGCGTCGCGACGGCTCCCGGTGTAGTCATTCCGGCGAATACAACTCCGCCTGCTTCTTCTCCTCCCGCTTCTGGAGGTATGCCACCACCATTGCCCACTCCTGTTGCGTTCCATGCGGCAATTGATGGTGCCTCGGCTGGCCCATTCGACCTGACGAATCTCGCGGCACATATCAAGAGTGGGAAGTTGACCCGCAAGACGCTCGTTTGGAAAACTGGTATGGCGTCATGGGTTGCGGCCGAGACAGTGCCCGAATTGCAACCGCTATTTGCCGAGGTGCCACCTCCACTCCCGACGTAAGGAGAAGAGGGGCGATCCGCAGATTTGAAGAAGAGAAGAGTATTAATCCGCAGATTTCGCAGAGGACGCAGATTAAAAAACAGAATTTTGAATTGTCTTCTGCTTTAAAATCTGTGTTCTTTGCGAAATCTGCGGATCAATACTGCCTTCTTGCAATCCAGTTTGGTTACCTTCTGATTTCTGCGACGGGTTGTGTTTCGCCAATTGGCTGATGTCATCGTTCGTCCGGATGGTTTCCCATGCCCGATAATCCCCCACCGCTGCCGCAAGCAACCGAGCCTCGCGTTACCAAGGAGCCAACGCTGACCAAGGCTCCGCCTGCTGGCAAACTGTTTCCCTGCGCGAAGTGTGGGGCAAAAGTCGAGTTCGATCCGCGCACACGATCGCTCAAATGTCCGTATTGCGGACACGAAACTGCCATCTCGGACTCAGGAAAGGAAAAGGATGGGGCTGTCGTCGAACATGATTTCGATGCCTACGTCCGGAAACTGGAGGAGGGCAAGGGCGGAGAAATCGCTGGCCGATCATCCCAGGTGAAATGTACCGGCTGTGGTGCGGTCGTCCTGCTTGAAGATAAAGTTGTGACCGAGAAATGTCCGTTCTGCGGAACTCATCTGGAGAACAAACCTGAGTCAGTGGAAGGGATGATCCCACCCGAGTCGATCATTCCATTTGAGTTAGATCAACGTGGGGCTCGCCAGGCGTTCGGCAAGTGGGTAGAAGGGCTCTGGTTCGCTCCATCCGCACTGAAAAAACTGGCCGACCTTGGGCAGCTTACGGGCATCTATATCCCCTACTGGACATACGATGCCATGACATACTCTCAATACAGCGGCATGCGTGGCGACGATTACCAGGAAACCGAGACTTATACCGAAAAGGATGCTCAGGGCAACGATGTGACGCACACCCGAACTGTCACCCGCACACGCTGGACACCCGTTTCAGGTGAAGTGCAGCACTTCTTCGATGATGTGCTAGTTTGCGGTTCCAAAAGTGTACCCGAGCATCTCGTGGACCGTCTTGAACCCTGGAACCTGAAGGAACTGGAAGTCTTCAAAGCTGAATTCCTCGCGGGATTGAAAACAGAACGGTATGCACTAGGTTTGAGCGATGGGCTGGTCGTGGCCAAGCGGCGAATGGAGCCCACCATCGTCTCGCTCATCAACCAGGACATCGGCGGCGATCACCAGCAGATTACAACCAAGCACACTCGTTATCTGGCAGTCACATTCAAGCACTGCCTGCTGCCATTATGGGTTGCGAATTATCGCTACCAGGAGAAGCTCTTCCACATTCTGATTAACGGGCGAACTGGGAAAGTGTCCGGTGAACGGCCGTGGAGCTTCTGGAAGATCTTCCGGCTGGTCGCCGTGATCCTTGTCGTAGTCGGGCTGATTACCGGTCTCGTGATGAGTTTCCAGAAATCAAACTCTCATTCGACGCCTGGGTCGGTTCCACACCCGACCCAACAACGTAAAGTAAGCCAGTCATCGCCGAGTTTCCATCAGCACTCGCGCGAGTTGAGTTTTGTTGACGCTGGGCTAGATGCGTGGGGATCGCCAATCACGGCGAGAGCCGGACCTTGGTCCACGATCCATCATCTCGCCACGTGAATAGGATCCGATCGTGTAGCCGGCTGGGACGACCTTGCCAGAACTCAATCGCGGTCGGGAGAACTCGGTAACCACCCCAATTTGGCGGCCTGGGAACATTACCATCGGGATACTTCGCCATTAACTCGGCGTGTTGGGCCTCAAGGAACTCGCGGCTGGGAATTACTTCACTCTGCCGCGATGCCCACGCCCCAAGCCTGGAGCCAAGCGGACGGGTGACAAAATAGGCATCCGACTCCGTGGGCGTCACCACTTCAACAGTGCCTTCCACTCTTACTTGGCGTTCCAACTGATGCCACAGGAAGACGAGCGCTACACGTGGGTTTTCCGCCATCTCTCGACCCTTGCGACTGTCGTAGTTGGTAAAAAACGTGAATCCACGGTTATCGAGTGATTTCAGTAGCACGGCACGGGCAGATGGAAATCCATCGGCCGTGGCAGTTGCAAGCGTCATCGCATTGGGATCCGACAGCTCTGCCGCTTTAGCCTGATCGAACCACCTACCGAAGAGAAAGAATGGATCAGTTCCCGCCTCTGCCTCGGTCAGTCCGCCCGCGGAGTATTCTCGTCGTAAGTCAGCGATGGAGGGCATTCCGGACCTCGCGAGTAAGTCTTGCAAAGAGCGATCGGATTCCAGATTGGAAGAACAGGGACTGTTCTTGACCTATAGCATTCTATTTGTCGCCTGTTGGGATTCGTTCGTCGGCGATTGATCGGTATTAGTGCGTTCCAAGCGGAGAAGGTTAATGGCTGCCGAAAAAGCGCTGGCACTGGTGGTCCGCGGTACGGATTGGAGCGAGACATCCCGGATCACGACCCTCTTTACGCGGGAGTTCGGTAAGGTGCGGGCTCTGGCAAAGGGAGGGCGGCGATTGAAGTCGAACTTCGATGTGGCTTTCGATCTGCTCTCGGTTTGTCGGATCGTGTTTCTGCGTAAAGCTTCCGGCGGCCTCGATCTCCTCACGGAGGCCAGGATGGAGGAGCGCTTCCCCATCTTACGCGAGAATCTCTCAGCTCTCTATGCCGGGTATTACATCGCGGAGTTGCTCGCGGATGGGACTCAGGATTACGACCCGCATCCTGGGCTGTTTGAGACTGCTATCGGGACTCTGCGAGGATTGGGGGAAACTGGTGCCGATCCACATGCTCATGTGACGACGTTTGAGCTTGTCTGGCTCCGGGAGCTGGGTTATAGCCCTCGACTCGATGCCTGTGCCGGTTGTGGTGCGCGGTTGTTGTCGGAGGGGGTCGAGCGTGTAACGTTCAGCCCTTCGTCCGGCGGGGCACTTTGTCCCTTGTGTGGGCCAAGTGCGCTGGATCGCCGCGGGGTGTCTTTGGAGGGGTTTGCCGCGTTGCGGGAACTGACTGCGGCACTCGAAACAGATCGCCCAACAATGCGCTCGATCCCACCCGGGGTCAGCGGAGAGCTTCGACAGATTCTCGGCCAGACGGTCAGTTTTGTTCTTGGTCGAAGACCGCGACTGCTTGGGTATGTCGATGGCCGCTGAAGGTGGGGCGTGTTCGGTGGTGGAGGGGAGAGTCCGCAAAATGGCGAGTTCAGCCGAAAGGACTTTCCGGAATGCGCCCGGTGGCTTGCTTATCGCCATCGCGTCGTATGCGTTGTTAGCTCCAGGATGCAGTACCTGGGAGAGCTTCCGGGAACGCAACGCCGATCTGCGGCACAAACTGTTCGACAACGGCTGGGATGATCCCAAGGCCGAGGAGAGGATGCAATGTGGCGAACAGCTCTTTGCGGATAGGAACTATTCCGCGGCGATCAAGGAATTCAAGAAGGTTGCCGACAATCAGAACAATAATACGGAACTTGCGGAGCGCGCCCGGTATCTCCAGGCGGAGTCTCGATATCTTCTGGGTGAGTGGCCGGACGCAGCTGATACTTACCACAAGCTGCTGATCGACTTCCCGACCGGCGCCCACCGCAGGGAAGCGTGCGCCCGAATGTATGAAATCGCGGATTACTGGTTGGGTGATTTCCGACTGGAGATTGCTCGTCGATCCGACGAGAAGGGCGTTCTCCACTGGCACCCTGGCTGGCCCAATCCGCTTGATAAAACGAGGCCAGCCATCGATCAGGAAGGGCGTGCCCTCGAAGCGATGGAGAACATTCATACTCAGGACATCACAGGACCAAACGCCGACAAGGCACTGTTCTGGTGTGGATACGTGAACTTCATCCGAGGGAATTTTCAAAAATCGGATCGCTACTTTAGCGAACTCGTCGAGATGCATCGCGAAAGCCCTTTGCGCCCACAAGCGCTTGCATTCGCTATCCAGGCCAAGAACAACGCAACGGGCGGGGCTGTTTACGATGGCCGCAAGTGTGCGGAGGCACTCCAGCTCATACACGTTGCGGAAGCAACTGTCCCGGAACTGACCGGGAATCCTGAGATGGCGGACAAACTCACCCGTGCAAAGTTCGCGATCCGTTCCCAACAGGCCGAAAAAGACTTCCGAACCGCGGAGTACTACGAGCGGACCGGACACCCCGGCTCTGCCGTGTTCGTTTACGAGCTGGTCCGACGACGGTTTGAAGGGACCAGATACGCAGACATTGCTACTGAACGAAAAGAGCATCTTCTGGCGCTGTTGCACGAGGGGCACCCATCAGTAGGAACCGATCCGTTAGCAATTGTGGGCGCAAAATGGAAAGAGGCGGTTGGGAAGAAACCATCTGTTCCGGCAGACCAGACCTCTGGGCCAACAGATCCGAATGCCGGAACTGTCCCGGCAGGCGGGATTCCATCAGGAGCGGTTCCAACAGGTGTGATCCCGGGCGGTGGGATCATTCCCGGAACATCTGCGGGAAATCCGCCCGCCCAGGCGAGACCTTGATGGGAACCGCTGTTCCTTCGAGTGAAATGGAGCGATCGCGATGAGGTCTCTCACCAGACGTCGATTCCTGGGGTTCGGTGCAGCCGGATCGCTTGTTGGACTCGTCGGGTGCAAGGAAGACACGTTTAGCATCTTCGGTTATCAACTCGGAACCGGTGCGCTCTACGATTCCAACATCCACTCAGTATTCGTTCGCACTTTTTACAACAGAACATTGGAAACGGGTCCATTACGTGGGTTCGAGGTGCAGCTCACCCAGGAAGTTGTTCGCCAAATTGGGTACAAGACTCCATTCAAAGTAATTTCCGATGGAGGTCGGGCCGACACAGAACTGATCGGCAAAATAGTCTCCTTTCAGAAAAACGTCCTGAACGCCACACAACAGAACACGACTCGTGAAGGTGAGATCGTTGTGAGTGTGGATGTTGTCTGGCGCGATCTTCGCGACGGGAAGATACTCTCGGCACCGAAGAAATCTCGCAATCCGAATGCTGCACCGTCAACTAACCGACCTGGGTCGCCTGAATCCACTCCAACGCCATTCGATGCTGATGTCTTTCAGTCCCCCGACAAGTCAGTGACGCCTCAACCCGAACCGGTTCGCATCGTAGCCCCTGGTCGATACGTCATGGAGCTTGGCGAAACAATTGCTAGTGCCTTGCAGCGATGTCAAATTGAACTCGCTACTCAAATCGTGTCCATGATGGAAAAGCGGTGGTAATGCGAGTGAAGACTGGAGATTGTTGGTTGTTAATTGTTGGTTGGTGGCTGATTGGAGATTGTTCTGACGCGTGTGAACGACGCTTTTCACAGTTCACCAGCACTCGCCAAAAGCGCGATTTCTTCACAAACACCAACTAACAATTCCCAATTAACACATGCTTATCCTTCGGTACATGTCATCCACAACCCAGTGAAACGCTGTGAGATGAATGGATTCAACGATCCCCATATCGTCGAGAGGGACGTGCAAACTGTGGTGTGACAGACCGCGAAGTTTGCCGCCCGAGAATCCCGTACAGCCGAATGTGGTCAGTCCGTGGGTGTTGGCCCACTCCACGGCTCGGAGGATATTTGGGCTGTTCCCAGAGCCGCTGATTGCCACAAGGAGATCTCCAGGCGAAGCCAGATTCTTCAGTTGCTCCAGGAAAACGCGGTCGAATCCTTCATCGTTGCCCCAGGCCAGGATGTAAGGCGTATTGTCGGTCAGACTGATGATCTTCAGGCGTTTTTTGCCATCGTCATCGAAGAACTTCCGCGCGAGCGTTCCCTTTCCCATGTCCTCGCAGAAATGCGAAGCATTCGAGCCGCTTCCGCCATTGCCAATCACAAATACAAACCTGCCCGCCGCGTATCGCTCGTGGATCAAGTCGGCGAGTTTCTGGATCTCTACTGGGTCGATCCGACCGAGTTCAGCGGCGACGCGATCGAGGAATTGGCGGGGATTCAATGTGGTGCCTATCATTGAGTTCTCTGGGTTCTTGCTGCTAATTGGAAGATATGTTTGACGAGGGCAACTCTGACATAAGGCCAAAGCGCCAGTTTTGAAGTTGCGCTTGTATGGCTGTTATGCGAAAAGCCCGATACAAGCCCGAAGCGCAAGCGAGGGAAAACCTGTCCCTCGCTTGCGCTTCGGGCTTGTGTCAAAACAAACCCCGGGGAGTATAGTTGAGTCTACTGTTCCAGTTGCGGAATGAAAAGCACAGGCCAACACGGTGATAGACCAGGCGGGTGTCATGGTCAATCGCGGTTCGGAAATGTACGGAAACCAATAGTCCAAGATATCGACCAAAAGGCGAAAGTTGTCCGGCAACGAAAACCCGATTCCCAGGGACAAATGAGAAGCTTACACTGAACTCAGGTGGACCAGTTGGTGTCCCAAGGGGGAACTCAACTACTTCTACCCATACTCCAACTTCCATGGAGTACATGTGTCGGACGAACTCGCGTTTCTTGACACGCTGAAAGCCAACCCAGCGGACGATATGGCCCGTCTGGTCTATGCCGACTGGCTCGATGAACAAGGCGAGTCAGCAAAAGCCGAGTATCTTCGCCTCATCGCTGCTCTCGCTACGCTAGACCCAAAAACCCTGGCCGCTGGCCAACTGAATGTTCCCCGCATGGTATCGCTGGCTCCATCGCTTCCACTGGCATGGCGGGAATTAGTAGGCAGACGATTCAGTGTCATCTTCAAAGGAAGCGGTGACCACGCAAAAAAGGCAAACACCATCCTTTGCATTCGAGAGATTACAGGTGTTGCTCTGGCTGAGGCAAAACGGATGTATGAGCAGCCACCATGTACACTACTCGGTTGGGTGTTATTTGAACAAGCAATCGCAGCCCGTACTCATTTTCAGAGAGTTCCAAGTACACATATCGAAATCGGGCCAACCGATGCTGTCACATTACAATCGCCTGTCTGCTATCGCATCATCGCTAGGTACTTTGGTAGGCACCAGAATGCAGAAGGCGATTCGCTGGAAACAGGTCGGCAGCAGGCAAGAGACACTTTCACAGACTTTCTTCAAACCGCCCTCGGGATTACACTGACCGAAGCTCGTGAACTCGCGCAGAAACTCGCACAGAACGAAGAGGTCACGTTGGCGGAACCGGTTGAGTTGGCTTTTGCATTGAGAAGTGTCGAGGAATTGCGTGCAATGCCACCTCCTTCCGATGGACGTGATCACTGGTCGATCTGGGTTAATAGCCAGCCAATAGCGACCGGTAATTCCGACTCGGTCGAAAACACACAACTGAATTGATGAGCCGCTCCCATGTTCATCTTTGAGAAAGCTCCCTTCCCATCCTGCCACGCTTCCACTCTCGTGGAGCACGAGCCCAGAAAGCTCCTCGCGGCGTGGTTCGGTGGCAAAGCCGAAGGGGCTGCCGACGTGCAAATCTGGTCGAGTACATTCAATGGCAAGGCTTGGTCCGAACCAGCCGTTCTCGGCACTGAACCCGCTCAACCGTGTTGGAACCCGGTGTTCTTCAAGACTGCGAAGGGAACGCTTTATCTCTGGTACAAGGCCGGTCCCAAGCCCGAAACGTGGACAGGCTTCGTCCGTACTTCAGCCGACAACGGCAAAACATGGTCGAGGGCAGAGATGATGCCAGCTGGTTTCCTTGGACCCGTTCGGGCCAAGCCGATCCAGCTCATCAACGGTACCATCCTTGCCGGCACATCCCTGGAAAGTTACCGGAACTGGACACCCTACGTTGATCGCTCCACCGATGATGGCAAGACCTGGAAGCGGTCGAACGCATTCAACGTCCCCGAAAAGTTCGGGCAGATCCAGCCCACAGTTTTCGTGGCGAAGGATGGCAAGATTGTCGCCCTTATGCGATCCCGAAACCCCCGCTTCATCTGCCGATCCGTATCGAGCGATGGTGGCGAAACCTTCACCCCTGCCGAGGAAACCGCACTCCCAAACCCGAGCGCTGGGATCGATGTGGTGAAGACCAGAGAAGGCGATGTGTTCCTGATCCACAACCCGACTCAGTTGCTTCGGAGTCCGATCAGCCTCGCACGCTCGATCGATGATGGCAAGACGTGGAAGAAGGTCGAAGACCTGGAGATAGAAGTGGGGGAATTCTCCTATCCCGCAATGATTCAGTCGGTCGTGGGTACCCTGGAGATTACCTACACCTGGAACCGAACGCACATCAAATACGTTTCTCTCGACCCGAAAAAGTATCGGGACTGAACGAGACTTGGACCGTCCTCGCACAGTACAGCCCCAGCTAATAGAATCAACTTTGGTTTTGGGGCAGTGTCACACACCTGGAACTGCCTTTTTCGCCCGACAACTCCCGTGCCCGGTGCATGGGTGTTAAGGGCCGCAGCCAACCCCTCCAATGAGCGATCAGGCTGATCCCCACGCGGAACCGGCCAAGCCACACCATCAGTCATTCTGGCTTTGGGTGATGTGCTTGACCGGTGTCGATTACTTTTCGACTCTCGGATACCAACCATCCATCGCATATGAGAGCGCAGGGTTATTAGCCCCGTTCGCGACCATCATACTGGTTCTTGTCACACTTCTGGGCGCGTTGCCGGTTTACTGGTATGTCTCGGGTCGTTCACACACTGGCCAGGGCTCCATTGGGATGCTTGCCCGGCTCGTCTCCGGGTGGCCGGGGAAAATCCTCGTTTTGGTGTTGCTGGGCTTCGCAGCGACCGACTTCGTTATCACCAAGACCCTTTCCGCCGCAGATGCGTCAGTACACTTAATTACCAATCCGCACTGGCCACTGAGTGTGCCAGACGACGATGAACAAACCCGTCAGGCGATCTATGTCACCTGCTTCCTTTTGATTTTGCTTGGTGCATCGTTCATGCGCGGCTTTCGCGAAGTCATCGGACTCGCGGTTGTCATCGTTTTCGTTTATTTGGTTCTGAGCGCGATTGTGATCGGTGCTGGGGTTCTCTACCTGATTGAACATCCACATCAGTTCCGCGCGCTCCTCGACAACGTCAATGCCGGGAATTGGTTCATCAAGGAAGCCGAGCGCCCTCTCGATGGGACAGGTCTTCTCACAATCTTTGCCATCTGCGTCATCATTTTCCCAAAACTCGCGCTCGGGCTATCTGGATTTGAGACGGGTGTCGCAGTCATGCCACTCGTGAAAGGACACGAAAAAGACGATCCACTGGAACCGAAAGGCCGCATTGCGAATACGCGAAAGTTACTTATCACCGCGGCGGCGGTAATGTCCGTCTACCTCATTGGTTCCTCGTTTGTCGTTGCCGCATTGATTCCTCCAGAACATCTCACCAAGGTCGATGCCAGCGGTCAGGTGCGACCCGGTGTAACGGATAAAGACATGAAGGCCAAGGACCGAGCCCTGGCTTACCTCGCGCATGGAGAGAACACTGAAGGCAAACTCCTCCCGTTCTTTGGAGAATGGTTCGGAACGGTATACGACCTCTCGACGGTGGTGATTCTGTGGTTCGCGGGTGCGAGTGCGATGGCGGGTCTCTTGAACCTCGTCCCTCAATATCTCCCCAAGTATGGAATGGCACCGGAGTGGGCTCGGGCAACCCGCCCACTCGTGTTGTTGTTCACAGTCATCAATTTTGTCGTCACCATCATCTTCAAGGCCAGCGTGGAAGCACAGGGAGCAGCGTATGCCACTGGCGTACTGGTTCTCATTACCAGCGCGTGCGTGGCGTCACTCATCGATGTTTGGCACCGGAGAGAAGGCCGCTGGTACAGCCGCCTTTCCTGGTCATTTCTCGGTATCACCGTGGTGTTTATCTACACGACCATTGCAAACGTGTACGAAAAGCCCGATGGATTGAAGATTGCCACGTTTTTCATCCTGACCATCCTCATCACCTCGTTCTGGTCCCGATACGTCCGTAGCCGCGAACTCCGCTTTGCCGGGTTCAAACTCCTGGATCCGGAAACGCGACTCATGTGGGATACGATCCGACACCTCGAACTCACGGTACTCGTGCCTCACCGCCCCGGAAGACGGAGCCTGGCTAACAAAGAGGCACAAATCCGTCGGGAACACCGCATCCCTCGCGACCTCTTCATTGTGTTTGTCGAAGTGCAACTGACGGATGCAAGTGAGTTCGTGAATGAACCCGCGATGCGAATCTTCCAGGAGGAAGGTCGCTATGTGATGAAGATCACCGGAGCCGCATCGATCGCTCACACACTTGCCGCAGTTGCTCTGGAGATGGCCAAGGTCGGACGACCGCCGGAGATCCATTTCGGATGGACCGATGATACACCTGTAAGCGGCACCCTGGGGTTTTTGCTGTTCGGGGAAGGGAATGTGCCGTGGCTGGTCCGTGAGTTAATCCGGCGAGCTGAGCCGGATGAAACACGCCGCCCGCTAATTATCATCGCAGGTTCGGCATAAAACCGGAGAGGTCGATCGGCATTTATGAGGGAATGAAAACAACCCGCCGGGTAAATACCTGGCGGGTCGTCGAAGTGCAAAGAATTTAACGATCAGTTCTTCCCTTTCCCAGCCCGGTACTTCGCTTCTGTGATCGTATCTTTTTCGACGGTGATATCGAGCTTCAGTGGGCGCTTACTATCTGGCTTGACATTCTTCAGCCGCTTCTCAAGATCCTCAAATTTGGCTTCGGTTGCATTCCCATCCTTGTCGGTCGTACTCACCTTTATCTTGTCCCCAATCTTGTACGTCACCTCCTTGTCGCTGTCCTTCTCCTTGCCGGTCACTTCTTTCTTGTCGGGATCATATTTGCTCACCGTGAACTCGGTGCCAGCAACAACCAACCCTGTCATCAGCAACATAATCGTCAGCGCGCTTAGCATTTTCCGCATTGGAACCAACCCCCGGGCGACTACACCCTTCCCGTGAAGGCACCATGCCCACACGACTCAGGTTTAAGCGATGTTTATTGCATCATGGAAAGCAGCAGAATCCAGAGAAAAATGAATGAGAAATATTCTTTTAATGAGTTTCTCAGTTTAGAGGAGCGAAAGTTGGCCTCATTCCTTTGGTACTTGCCATATGGCCAAATCAGCGCCTCCGGTAACGAGAAACTTGCCGTTCGCTGCGAATTTGACAATGGTGACTGGCCCTTGATGCCTCTGGAAGCTCATCGATTCTTGACCCATCCTGAGATCCCAGAATTGCACCTCACCAGTCACTACACCACTGACAAGCGTCCGTCCGTTTGGTGAAACACCGAGCGCGGTCACCCGACCGGGTTGCCCATAGAGTGTGTATTCTTCTCGTCCCGAGGATACGGTCCACACCTTGATTGCTCCTCCACGACCCGTCATCACGAATCGGCTTCCATCCGGAACAAATCGGAACAGCGTGTTATCGTCCGATGCGAATGTGGCTTGTGGATTCTGGTCTCCAACACTCCATAGGTCCACACGATCGCCAGTATGGGTGGCTATAAGCATTCCATCATCCGAAATGGTCACTTTCTTGACCGGTATGCGTACTCCAGTATTCACAGTTGTGAGAAGCTGCTGATCGGCAGTCGCCCAGACGCTCACCCGTCCCTGGTCGTCACCCGTCGCCAACTTTGTGCCATCGGCAGTTAGTTCAGCAACGGTCACCGAGCTACCTGTTGGCTGGATCCGAAACCGTTCTGACGGGCCAGTGGAATGGAGTTCGGAAACGACGACAGCCCCGTCTTGAATCGCTATCGCGAGGATGGCCTGCTCCTTGGTGTAGTGGATGACAGCCATCTTCCCAGACTGACCCGGAATGGGCTGCTTTCGTGCGGTCCCCATATAAGGCAGGAACAGTTGGGAGGAAGTTGCCACCATGAACTGACTTCCTTCCTGATGCACACCAAATGCCGTCGCAAAACCGCCAACGCTTTCCGCGAGAAAGAGCGATTCATCGCTGTGTGAATCCCATGCACGAACGATGCCATCTTCTCCGCCCGTGAACACCGTGTCGCCAGATCGAACCGTTGGGATCGCTGGTGGTGGAATTTCAATTGTGCCAGAGTGCTTTGAACTGAATGTCAGTTCGCCATTGGATGAAAGCAGCCACGCTTTCCCGGAAGTTGGACTGTCAGCCGAGATCAACTCGTTGGCCTGGCGGAACGAAAGGTAAACCACTGCGCGTTCGTGCGCTTGGAAGGATGCCACGTGACCGCCTGTCGCCCGCCTCCAGAGAGAGAGAGTTCCATTGCCATGTCCCGTGGCCAGATAAGCACCGTCTGGAGAAGCCACAATCGCCGTAATCCGTCCAGCAGGGCACACAATGGTCAGCCGCTCCGCGGCGATGAGACGAGTCAGATATCCCTGTGCGAAGTCGGCAGATTCGCCGCCAGTTCGAGCCAGGCGGCTCGCTGTTTCGAGAAACAATGCCGCTGCCTTGGAATCTCCAGAACGCCAGGCCAGGAATGCTTCCCGGACACTCCGGGCATATTCGCGCTGCTGATCTGCCCGGGTTCGCTCGGCCTGCTCTCGTAAAACTATATCCCGGTCTGTGCGGTATTGACGGGACTGATAGGTACTCATCACCCAGAACGCGAGAAACCATGTGGCGATGGTTGTCACAATACCAAGGGCAACAGCCTGGTCGTTTCTCCGGAGCCATCGCCCTGCGCGCCCAAGCCACTTGAGCGGTCGCGCCAGAGTTGGTTTTCCATCGAGGAAACGCCGCAGATCATCCGCGAAGTCAATCGCGGTGCGATATCGCCTCTCTGGAGTGCGGGTCATTGCCTTGAGACAGATGGCTTCCAGGTCGCGTGGAACGTCGATCCGGAGATGACGGGGTTGAGTCAGGTGGCCATCGATGGCCTGTCGAAGTACCTCCATATCGGTTGCCCCTTCATACGGGGCTCGACCAGTGATCAACTCATAGAGAATCACTCCCATGGCATAGACATCGGCGGTTGGCCCGACATCATCGTGCCGTGCTTGAGCCTGTTCTGGTGCCATATATTTCGGAGTGCCGAGAATCTGTCGCGTGTTTGTTTCCGATGGCCCTCCTCGCTCCATCAATTTCGCCAGCCCAAAATCCACGACGCGGGGAATGTAGTGATCGCCGCGAAGTTGACACGAACCGAGTGGGGGTTCCTGCTCGTTCGGATCTTCACGCATCGCCTGGAGGATCACATTGTTGGGTTTGAGGTCGCGGTGAAGTACTCCTCGATCGTGAGCGTGCTGAACTGCCTCAGCGAGCGTGGCCATCAGTCGGGCTGACTGCCGAACGGGAACGGGGAATGCCTGCTTATCCAGCCATTCCCCAAGGGTCTGCCCGGGACAAAATGCAGTGGCGATAAAGCAGACCGGACCAATCTCTCCCGTCTCATACACTGGAACCAGATTCGGATGGTCGAACTCGGCAGCAGCGAGAGCCTCTCGGATGAGTCGTCGTCGAGCATCAGCGCTGAGGAGCATTTCGGGGCGGGGAATCTTCAGCGCGACTTCACGCTCCAATGTTGGGTCATAAGCCAGGAAGACAATCCCACAACCGCCCTTACCCAGTTGTTTCCGGAGTTCAAAGCGCCCAATCCGATGCGGACCAGCTACCGGGGCGGGTGTGAGGGTCGTTCTGGGTATCCAGGGAGATTCTGTCTTCTCGTGGTCCGGCAAAACCTCGCGAAGCGAACCCTGATTGGCCATCGGTCCGCTCAGAGGGCCGACAACCCGCTCGCCGGGACGTGGGAGGACAGGAGGAACAACTCCATTGACGCCGATCGTTGGAGCGTTCGGGTCCGCGCCGTCGATCGACTGATCATAGGCTGCGAGCAACTTGGCAAGATGCTCATCGAGCTGTAACGAGTCAGATGGATCCATCAACCGCCGTGGGACGTGAACTGAGTTGCGAGTACACTCCACAATTTATTGAGTGTACCACATCACAGACGCTCGACAGAATCGACAATTTCGTGAAATCTTCGGCAGAGGAGGGGGTATCCCCTTAATTGATCTCTTGGGATTTGATGCTTGCCTTCGATTCGTTCGAGACGTTCAATTTCTTCAAGCCTACCAACGGTGGCATGTGCTGTGCGAGCAACTCAGATCCATATTTCAACCCGCGGAGGCGTTCCGATGAAAGCTCTTGTAATCCAAACTGGCTTCGGTCTTGAAAACCTCGCGATTGTGGAACGCCCAACATATACACCTGCACCAGGACAAGTTCTTGTGCGGGTGCGCGCTGCTTCGCTGAACTATCGCGATTTGCTGATCGCCAAGGGTCATTACAACCCCAAATTAAAACTACCGCGGGTACTCGGCTCCGATGCGTCGGGAGAAGTCGTTGCGGTTGGCGAACAAGTCAAAAAGTTTAAACCGAACGATCGGGTCATCGGCTGCTTCATGCCGAACTGGATTGATGGCCCAATCTCCGAGTCTGCTGCTAAATCGACTCTCGGGAATGATCGCGAGGGAGTGTTATCCGAATTCGCAGTGTTCGAGGAACAGGCACTTGTCCCGATCCCCGGCGATCTGACATTTGAAGAAGCTGCGACGCTCCCCTGTGCAGCAGTGACGGCCTGGAACGCGCTTATCGGCGGCAAATGTGGTCCGGGCAAAACTGTTCTGCTCCAGGGCACTGGCGGCGTTTCCATCTTTGCCCTCCAGTTTGCCAAAGCACTTGGCGCCAGGGTGCTGATTACCTCCAGTCACGACCAGAAAATGAGTCGCGCTCTTGCTCTGGGGGCCGATGTAGCGACCAACTATAAAACCCACCCCGACTGGGACAAATGGGCTCGCGAACAGAGTAGTGGGGCGGGTGTGCATATCGTGGTTGAAGTGGGTGGAGCGGGAACCCTTGAGCGTTCGATCAAGGCGATACGGATTGGCGGGCACATTGCTTTGATAGGTGTTTTGGCAGGAACTGGTGCTTTCAATCCGATCCCGATCCTCATGAAGGCCGTGCGTGTTCAAGGGGTCTTTGTGGGATCGCGGGCGATGTTCGAGGACATGAATCGGCTGATCGTAGGCGAAAGTATCCGGCCTGTGATTGATCGGGTCTTCCCTTTCAGTGAATCACTTGCCGCATTCAACTATCTGGAAAGTGGCTCTCACTTCGGGAAAGTGGTTATCAGCTTCGGATAATGCTATTGGTATGCGAGCAACGAGGAAAGTAACTCCTTGCTCCGTACAATTTGACTGTGTTTGGCAGAATCGCCCTTTTTTCCCTACCAACGAATATTCTTACTCCACTTCTCCGTCGTCACTCCCCCTCGACTGACGCTCCATCATTCTGGGCGATGAATTTCCGGAGTTGTTCATCGAGTTCGTCGGATTGCTCGATGTTTCTTGCACGAAGATCATCCACTTCCCATCTGTCATGGGGCTTCCCGAATAGTTGTGGTTCTCGCGTTTCTCCAGGCGGGAGTTTTGTTGGCAGGAGATACGCCCACTCTTCCGTTCGGATTGCGAATTCCATCGCAGATCCGATTTCCAGTTTCGAGATTGCGCACGTGCGACCCGATGCAACCTCTCCATGGGTGATCGGTAGCAGACTGGTCCCCACTGTTGTTCCTGCATGTTGAGCGATGCCGCAGAGATCGAGAAGGGTTGGAGCGATATCCTGTGGCTGTGTGAACAGCGAAACGCGCCGACACGCTTCTTCGGCATTGGGAAGACGCAATATCAGTGGGAGATGAACGAGTTCCTCGTACAACCAGGGTCGATATCGCCCAATCTGTCCATGTTCACCGAGGGGATAGCCAAAATCGGACATGAGAAGCCAAGCCGCGGTTCGATCGAGACCCCTGGACCGAAGCTGTTCAAACACCACACCGAGTTCCGCATCGAGTCCGGTGATCACTGCCGCCAGCGACCATTGCAGCCACTCCCGGGCATCGGCATCAGTGCCATCAAATGGCCCCGTCGGGGGATCGGCCCACGGAGTCGCTGGCTCCAGGGTGCTGGCTTCGATATGTTCAGCCTCGTCCGGATCAAGTGCTTCTTTCTCCTCGACTTCCTCGACTTCCTTCATCTCGTCTTCATCGGAGGCATCCTGCATTACCTCTCCATTCTCTCCTTCAACCTCTTCCTCATCTTCCTCGATCTCGGAACTCACTGGGTAATCCGGCTCTTCTTCGGCGTCCTCGACATAGGCTTCGAAGACATCCTGCCGCACGATCCAGGGTGGAAGCAGACTGTCGAGATCGAGCCAGAGTAGGAAATTCGGGATGCTGGCGAGACGATCCAGAAGGGAAGGGAGGGAACGGATGAGCGAATCGAGGGAGAATCGATCTTCTTCTTGTGGCCGCGCATCGAACAGTTCGACCCAGTCAGCGTAGAACCAGTCTGGAGCATCGGTATCCGGGTGATTCGCACGAACCAGAACAGTCAGAACCCTGGCGGCTCGGAGGGTGGCCAACAATCCCACTTCTCCTGAGATTGGGCCGGGATTTGCCTGCCCCTGGAGCCAGGCCCGACACGCTGCCGCGTGATCGGGGCAATCGCTGATATGTCGGTCGAAGACGACACCCTCCGCGGCGAGGCGATCGAGGTTGGGCGTGGCGATCCACTCATTGCCATAGGCTCCCAACCAGCCCGCCGAACATCCACGCAGACTGAACACGATGGCTTTCATGGCAGAAGGATTCTCGCAGCTTGGTGGAGGTTCGGGGAAGCGATAGGTTAAGTGGGTTCATCTTACGCGCGGGCAGCATCTACGTAGTTCCATGGTTCCAGTCAGGGGGCGGTCGCGTGCTGGGTCCGATTTTCATGCGGGAGTTGGTCACTGTCCCACGGCGGACAGGGCACTACGCCGGGCGAGCAGCTCTGATCGGCTTGCTTGCGATCCTTGGTATCACTACCTGGCAGGCCACCATTGGCTTCTCGCACGATGCAACTCTCGGAGAAGCTGCCGCGTTTGGGCTACTCCTGTTCCAAATCGTCGCTTTCGTCCAACTGCTTCTGACTCTCTTTTTTGCAGCGCTATCCGCCGCGGGGGCTGTCTCGCAGGAAAAAGACCGCAGAACATTTATTCTGCTTTTGCTGACCGACATGCGGGACTACGAAATCGTTTTGGGCAAAATGCTTGGCGCACTTCTGCCGATCGTCATCCAACTGCTCGTAACGGTTCCCGTCCTTGCATTGCTCCTTCTGGTTGGTGGGATCGACCCGGAACAAGTTGTCCAGGCGGTATTGGTCCTGGGAGCCTCGGCCATCGCCGCGGGGTCACTGGGAGGGCTGGTGGCGCTCTGGCGCGAACGGACGTTCCAGGCGCTCGCACTGTCGGTCCTCTTCCTCGTACTCTACATCTGTCTTACTCAGGTCGTTGGAGTGATTGGACCTCTGGTGGTTCCGACATTTGACTGGTTCCGCGTTGAGGCGTGGCTCGATCCGTTTGTGACGATGCAGACTGTCCTTGCTCCACCGCCCGGGATGTGGGATGGGCTGGCCCCGGCCTATGGCTTCGTTCTCGTGATGCTTCTCTGGTGCGCGATCCTGAATGGAATCGGCATCTGGAAACTCCGGAAGTGGAACCCCAGCGGCGAACCCATCATGCAGCGAGAAGGGCCACAGGAAACCGTCGATACAGATGAGTCGGTCGAGTTGGAAAAGCGAGCAAAGGCCCACGCCGCTCCCGGGAAGATCAGAATGGTGTGGGAGAACCCCGTTTTGTGGCGCGAAATCCGGACCCTCGCTTATGGTCGGAGGCCACTCCTCGTCAAAATCGCTTTTGGAGTCGTTCTCGCTTTGATCCTTTACTTCGCGGTCGCCGAATTGAATAGACCGGGTGGCCGACCTGCTTTCGCTGCTGCTTATGGGTTGGTTCCAGTGGCAGTGCTGAGTCTGTTACTTGTTTCGGCTCAGGCGGCAACATCGGTCACATCGGAGAGGGATGGCGGTACACTCGACATCCTCCTCGTCACCGATATCTCACCGAAAGAGTTCATATTTGGGAAGCTGTTCGGAGTGGTATACAATTGTAAAGAGTTTGTGATTCCGCCTTTGTTATTGGCATTATTTTACGCGATCCGTGGAACTCTTGCCCGTCCTCCGGCCGATATCGATCCAGCCGAGATGGCGGAGGCTAACTTTGCACCTTTAGTAGCGGTTCTTGGTGCATTGGTAGTGTTGTTCTTCTTCGTCGTTGTGTTGGGAATTCACATCTCTCTGCGGATTTCCAGCAGCAGACTGGCGATTGCCCATACTCTCGGGACGATCTTCTTTCTTTCCGTTGGAACCCTTATCAGTATCTACCTGATTGTGGTCAACGGTGGGAGTTTTGCCAATCAGTGGTTCAGCTTCATCGCGTTTCTGGTTCTGGGAATTGGTGGGCTCTGGTACGTTCTGACAGCAGATCGTCCCTCAACAGCACTGACTATCGCAAGCATTCTTTGCCCACTGGCGATGTTTTATTGTGTGGTCACTGTCCTCATCGCCAAACCAGGAACCGATGAATCCGCCGATCCCTTGTTACCCTTTCTCTTTCTCGGGGGCGCGTTCGGGATGGCCATCGCGGCGATGCTCATTCCTTTGCTCAGCGAATTCGATATCGCGCTGGGTCGAACAACGCTGCTTGCCGAAGAGTGATGAATTGCGAATGTGGAGTGTTATACTTGTAGCGGGCAACTCTGGTACAAGCCCGAAGCGCCAGCGAGGGAAAGGCTATCCCTCGCTGGCGCTTCGGGCTTATGCCAGAACAAACCTCGCAAAGTCTGGATTCTCTGGTCCATCGACATAAGCAGAGACTCACATGCTCACACGTCTCATTGTCGGCATCGTGTTATTCGCACCGGCAATTGCTCGTGTTGGGGATTCCAAGCCATTTCCCGAGGCCAAATACGGGAAAGGCGAACTGCGATATGTCGATAATGTGCCCATTCTCATCGTCCGCGGGAAACCAACCGAGATCGGCGAACAGTTCGGCAAACTTGCTATCGAAAACGCACCGGATTTGATGGGGTTGCACGAGCGGTTCCTCAAGGATGCCGGACAAGAGAAACGCTATCCGCTTCTCGCGACTTTTGCGGGCGTGTTGAAGCCCAACTTCCCATCCCACATCCTGACGGAAATTGAAGCGGCTGCCAAAACATCCAAACAGGATCTCTCGCTTCTTCTCTTCGCGAACACAATCGCCGATTTATCGAGTGGGATGGGTTGCTCCACGGTGGTTGTCGAGTCTCAGAGAAGTTCAACCGGCAGCCCACTCTTTGGCCGCAATTTCGATTGGCTACCTACCAGGGGCATTGCAGATCACACTCTCGTAATTGTCTACAAAGGCGAAGGAAAGCGCGCGTTTGCGACAGTCACGGTTACCCCAATCTGTGGTGCGATCAGCGGTATGAACGATGCCGGCCTGTCCCTCACGATCAACGAGATCAGCATCAAGAAGAGCAAGGACAAATCGCAGTTCAACTGGAAAGGCACTCCGCTTCTCCTTGCGTTTCGTCGAGTGTTGGAGGAATGTACGACGGTCGCCGAAGCCGAGAAACTGTTGCGAGAAATGCCCCGAACCACCACCTGCTGCCTGACCATTTGCGACAAGTCCGGAGGCGTCGTCTTCGAGATCACTCCGACAAATCTGGTAGTTCGTGCGGCAGACAATGGCGTATGCTGTTGCACGAACCATTTCCGAACCGAAATGTTGTGCGTGGATAACAAATGCTGGCGGTATGAGAAACTCGCACCACTTCAGGCGAAGGATAGCGGTAAGCTGGATATCAAGGATATCTTTGCGAAGCTGGATGAAGTGAATCAGGGGAAGCACACACTCCAGAGCATGGTCTTCGAGCCCGCTCAGCGCACTCTGCACCTCGCTTATGGTGAGGGATCAGCCACGAAACTGAAAGCTCACAAGCTGGACCTGGGCAAACTGTTCGATGAGAAGTGACCAGGGTTCAACCAATGGGATATCTCTCATCGGAATCTCTTGAGCGAGTAAGGGGCGGGGTCAATGTGCGGAGATGCTCCACCGAGCATCTCCGCAACCAGTTTCCCGGTGGCTGTGGCCATTGAGAGGCCCAGCATGTTATGCCCAGCCGCGATGACAACATTGCTCGCCAGACCTGCACGATCGATGATCGGTAACCCATCAAACGTCATTGGCCGCCAGCCCCACCACTCCTCCTGCACCGGCTCAGAAATAGGATCGCGCAGGTAGAGTTTGGCTGCATCGGTGAGTAATCCTATCCGCGCGCGATTGAGTGACTCATCGTACCCCGCAAACTCCATTGTCGAGCCTAACCGATATCCGGATCGGAACGGGGTGACTGCCACCCGATGTTCCTCGAAGATAAGCGGGTAGGTCGGACACACCGTTGGTCGCGGCATCGTTACGGAATAGCCCTTTCCCGGCTGAATCGGCACGCGACACCCGAGTTCCTCATTCAACCGCGGGGTCCACGCTCCCGTTGCAACCACGAACTGATCGGCCAGTACATCTCCTGTTCGAGTCCGGACCGCAGCGACACCGGCACTCGACTTCGCAAATCCCAGAACCTCGCAATTCTCACGGATATCAACTCCCCGCGCGACCAAAATACGTCTGAGTTCACTCATCAGACGGTCTGGCCTCAAATGTGCATCCGACTGGTAAAGATAACCACCCGCCAGACCAGGTTTCAGAGCTGGCTCCAGAACGGCAAGCTCGGCAGCATCGAACCGCTTGGCTGCCATCCCGAAGTGGGTGCGCAATAACTCATCAGTATGGGCGTAGTGGTCGAACTGTTTCGAGGTTTTGAAGACGAATAGTAGTCCCTTTTCTTCCCACTCGCATTCAATGCCTTCCTCGTGGATCAACTCATCGAAGAGTCGGCGGGATGACTGGAGGAGTGACTGAATACCTCTTCCTGCTTCCATCATATCGCGGCGATTACATCTCCGAGCAAAACCCAGAAACCAGCCCATGTTCCGCAAAACCACACTGGGCCTGACCTTCAGAGGCGAATTCCTTTGGAACAGCGTTCTCAAGGTCGACCAGATCGCGCCCGGAGTTGCAAGCGGCAAGATATGACTCGGACAAACATACCCGCAGTTCGCATGCGAACACCCAGCCCCGAATTGCCAGCGATCGAGAATCGTGACCTGGCATCCAGCCTTCGTGAGATAATAAGCGCAGCATGCGCCTACCACTCCACCACCGATCACAACGACACGTCCACTCGCCATCGTACTCCCTCAATGCGAAAGCCCGCCCACTGTCGTGGGCGGGCTTTACTGCCCATCAAGATTCTACAGACTGCTGGAGGTTACTTCTTGGGTTGTGTCGTCAGGGGAAGGTCATCCGTTCGGAAGGGGCTGGCTGGAAGACCCGCACCATTAAAGAGGTTGAGTGTTGGCTTGGCGAAGTTCGTCCATCCGTAGCGCACACCAGCAACCTTTTTGACCTCGTTGCTGCTGACCACAATCGTGTCGCCCTTGATCTCCGCCTTGGCCGGGTGGAACGCATCATCCTCGCCAAGAACTGTGAAGCCCGTTAAGTCTCCGTCCTTCGCAACGAGCCCACCCGTGATATGATCGAAGCTCAGCGTCGCAGTGGCCCCCTTGTACTTTGCTTCCTTGAATGCAGGGCCGCTAAATTCAATTTTCTTGCCGTATTCGATTCCAAGAGCGGCCAAAGCCAGGCGCTCTCCAACAGGTTGCTTCGGTTTGGGGTGAATATCCTTCTCATCCCCCACATCGGTAATCACCGCCATCCCCACTTTGGGAAGTTTCTTGGTAGCCAGCAGCTGAGCATCACGCAGTTCGGCGTAGGTTACTCCGGCCGAATTCCCATTACCATTCCCGTATGGCGCGAGTTGGACGAGCATGAACGGCAGGTCGCAATCGAAGCGTTTGCGCCAGTCTTCGATCATCGCGGGAAAGAGGGTGCGATATTCGTAAGCCCTGGTTGTGTTCGATTCACCCTGATACCAAATCGCTCCCCTAACTTTAAAGTTCAGAAGGGGGTAGATCATGGCGTTGTAAAGAGCGCTGGGCGAATTGGGACCGGGTGATGGCCTGGCCGGTTCTTTGGGGATGGGCTTGCCATCTGCCTTGGCTTTGCTGGCCTCGATTTTCCATTTCGCCAGTGCTTCCTCATAGGTCTTTTTGGCCGACTCGAACTGTTTCGCAGCTGCTTCCGCCGCATTCGCGTAATGCTTCAACATCGGGTCGGCTTGGAGTGCTTCGAGGCTCGTCCAGGCTTCACACGGCGTTCCACCCCATGATGTGTGGATGAGACCGACCGGCACGCCAAGTTCCTTCTGGAGCTTTTGGCCGAAATGATACGCAACTGCTGAGAAACCGCCGACTGTGTCCGGGGCTGACTCGACCCATTTGTCGAAGTGCCAGAGATCGCCCTGATCGGTGATCGGAGTACCGGCTGCCCGCTTCTGGACAGTGAAAAGTCGAAGTTGCGGATTCTTCGCTCCTTCTTTCACCTTGTCCGGGGTTTCACCGGCGTTCACCGACCATTCCATATTTGACTGACCTGAGCAAACCCAGACGTCACCGACCGCAACATTCTTGAACACAACTCTGTTCTTCCCACTAATGGTGAGCTTGTAGCCAGTGCCAGGGGTTTGTTTTTGTAGCTTTATTGCCCAGTTTCCGTCTTTATCCGCAGTTGTACTTGTTCCAAGAGCAGAGGCCTGACCCGGGGCGCTTCGTTCGAGTCCAATCTGAATATTTTCTCCAGGTGCAGCCTTTCCCCAAACGGTGATGGTGCCACCTTGTTGGAGAACCATGTTGTCGGAGAAAATTGGGTGTGGGGAGACATCGGATCTGGCCGGGTTAGCGACAAGCCCGACTGCCACGACAGCGAGTAGAGCCTTGAACAAGCGCATGGTGAGGACTCCGGGAGGGTAAGGAGAGTGCAATTTCAGGTAGGCGAGCGACAGATTAGGCCAGAGGAGCACGAAAAGCAAACGGATTCACTGCGGAGAACAGGAGATGAAGCCGCAACCAATGGAACTCTGGTGAGTTCCGCCCGCTGTGGCTGGGTTTCACGAATGACGAAAAGCGAAGTCACTTTCCGCCAAGTCTCTCCATCGTCAGATCGGGCTGCCAAAGGGAAAGGAAGGTCGGAAGCTTGGAGCGATCGAGACCAGGCAAGCTTGGCAACAGCCCTGCTCCTTGAAGCGGGATGTTTGCCGTGATCGCGTAGATGGAATTAGCGGGGTCGTTGGTTCGACGATAGAGGATCACTTGTGGCCTGACGCCATTCAGTCCACCACCGACCGGACAACTCAGTTGCGTCGCAAGGTGGATCGCATCATCGAGATCTCCAATCTGGTCAACGAGGCCACGTGTCAGAGCCTGATTACCCGTGAAGATGCGGCCATCGAATGTTGTGCCCCCAGCAAGATCGATACGCGATCGGGATTGGGTAATATCTGTTTGGAGTTGCTTGTGAAACTCATCGGCCATCACTTGCAGGAGTGCTTTCTCTGCCGGCTCCAGTGATCGGGCGGATGAGCCGATATCCACATATTCTCCTGATTTTACACCTTGGGGAATGATGTTGAATTGGCCCATCAGATCCCTGAGGTTGAACAGATTGAGGAGGACACCGATTCCTCCCGTCACAGTCGCTTGGCCTGCAACCATCGAATCGGCCGCTGAGGCAAGATAGTAGGCTCCCCCTGTTCCCATATCCATGAGGCACGCCACGACAGGGAGATGGGTTCGCTGCTTGAATTTCTCCAGATCACGCCGCATTGCCTGGCATGCTGCAACCCCGCCACCGGGACTATTGATCCGCAAAACAACCGCTTTGACACACGGATCGCATTCGATCGCCTGGAGTTTCTCGCGGAATACAGCAACGGGATTCTCACCAACCGACATTGGACCAACGAATGGAGTATTTAGAATCAGCCCATCCACATCCAAAATAGCCACGCGGGTGGAACTGAACCCCGATTCCACGAGAACGGGCTGCATTGGCCCGGCGTTCGGGTTAACAGGTGCCAAGATGTTTGACAACTTGGATTGAGTCCGCGAGAGGAAACGCTCGCAGCCAGTTCCGATCAATACCAGTGCCAGTGGAATGAAAAGGCGACACATTACTGACCTACCCATCTTCCAAATTGGAGAGGAATTGACCCTGTTCCACCCCTCCCCCACCACCATTGGACACCCATCCTGCTCCCACAATCGACATTATCGGCGTAATCGCCTTTCTCCGATTAACCTTCCTCTAAGGCACGCAAACTGCATCAAGTGCGTCCACTAAGCTTCAACACGTCCCCTTCGGTATGAAACGGGATGAAAATGAGAATATGTTAACATAATAATGCTAAAAGAGTTACGACAACTAAATCCACCAAGAACTTTTGTGCTAAGCGAAGTTGCGAATGGGCAATTTTGGGGGAATAACCAGTTGGTTTCAGCGAAGAGGAGATAAATCTCCCATAACTCTCCACACTACCCAAATTGCCAATTGATGACAAACTCGCGATACTACTTCCTTTGAGACCCTTGCACTGCACCAACGCCTATATGGTTGCCAAGTGTACCGAAGGGTTGGAGTTCAGATGTCTCGAACAGGGAGGTTCTTCGCCGCGAGGGCAAGTGATGGAACCGCGCAACGTCATTGTGTTAACGCCATCGGGTGAGATCGAACCATCGCTTGCAATTGCGGCGAATCGAAGTGGGGCGGTTGGTGTACTCGATCTTGAGTTCGCACAAGATTTCACGCACGCAGCGAACGCGATTGACCGACTTTCACGATTCACAAGCAATCGATTTGGGCTTCAGCTTCGACCGGACACGTTGGAGTTGGATCGTTTCCTGTCCGGTTTGGCAAAACCCACCGTCATTATCCTGGTTGGTGGAGATTCTCCAGCACTCGCTGAATGTGTTCGGAAGTTGCGAGCGGCCTCAATCGAGGTGTTGTTTGAAGCAATCAACATCGCCGAGGCGGTTCAGGGGATCGAACTTGGTGTCGATGGGCTGATTCTCAAGGGCCACGAAGCCGGTGGGCGAATAGGGGCTGATACCTCGTTTGTGCTACTTCAAAAGTGGCACCAATATGCCAGTCGCCATGATTTGAAAGTTCCATTTTGGGTGAGAGGGGGCATTGGCCCCAATACAACCGCGGCCTGTCTAGCAGCGGGAGTACGCGGCGTTGTTTTGGATTCGCAAGTAATCCTCGCCGGCGAGTCGCCACAGTCGGATACGATGCGTAAGCGCATCGCGGGACTCGATGGGAGTGAAACTGCCGTTCTGGGTGGGCGTTTTGGCGAGATGTACCGCGTTTATAGCCGCCCGGATAGCTCCTCGATTCAAGACCTGAATCGAGAAGAAGAACGTCTTCAAACAAGCGAACTGTCCGCAGAGAAGAAACGCGCTGCCTGGAGACAGGCAGTTCAATCGCGGGTGTCGGGAGACCCGACCCGCGGCGTTTGGCTGATCGGACAAGATATTGCGATCGCCGCGAGCCTTGCAAAGTCTGGCGTTACGGTTGCGGGGATCGTGCAATCCCTTTGCGCAACCGCCTCTAAGCAAGTCGCAACTGTCCGGCGACTTCGACATCTCTCCGAGAGTTCCGCGCTGGCAAAGGCACACGGAACACAATACCCGCTTCTTCAGGGTCCGATGACCCGTGTGAGCGACACGGCCGCGTTCGCGGATGCGGTCGCGGTCGGTGGTGCCCTTCCTTTCCTCGCGCTCGCCCTTCTGCGCAAGACCGAGACAGAACAACTTCTCGCTCAGACCAAGGCCAAGCTCGGTACGCGCCCGTGGGGTGTCGGCATTCTTGGGTTTGTTCCACCCGAGATTCGCAACGAACAACTCGAAGCGATCCGAATCCACAAGCCACCGTTCGCCATTATCGCGGGTGGTCGACCAGATCAGACCAAGGAACTTGAGGCGCTCGGCATCCCGACCTATCTCCATGTCCCTTCCCCTGGTCTACTCCGACGGTTCCTCAAGGAAGGTACACGACGCTTCATTTTTGAAGGGCAGGAATGCGGCGGACACATTGGCCCACGAGCAAGCTTTGCACTCTGGGAAGCGATGATCGATGTGGTTTTGGAACACTTGGGCGGAAAGCCCGCGGATGACCTCCATATCGTTTTTGCGGGCGGCATCCACGATGCGTTGTCCTCTTCGATGGTCGCAGCACTCAGTGCTGGTCTGGCGGACAAGGGAGTGAAGATCGGAGCATTGCTGGGTACGGCCTATCTATTCACGAAGGAGGCAGTCGAGTGTGGTGCGATCACCTCTCGATTTCAGAAAGAGGCGCTGTCTTGCGGGGATACAGTCTTGTTGGAAACTGGCCCCGGACATGCGATCCGCTGCATTCCCACACCCTATGCCGAGACCTTTGAGACGGAAAAACGCAAACTCCGGGATGCGGGGAAATCGCCTCTCGAAATCGGCATCGCATTGGAGCGGATGAATCTCGGCCGACTCCGAGTTGCCAGTAAAGGAGTGGATCGACTGGGAGGCGGACAGGAGACAGAAGACAGGAGACAGCCGGAGAACGGGAAACAGAAGGCCATCAATGGGTTAGTCACTGTGTCGGAGGATGAGCAGTTTGGCCGGGGAATGTTCATGATCGGCCAGGTGGCGGCACTCCGAAATGAGGTCACTACCATCGCCGCGTTGCACGCAAACGTGTGTGGGGATGCGGCACCGGTTTCTTCCTCTCTCTCGCAGCTATTGTCCGCGGAAAGCGTCTCACCGGAGCCGGCACCGCCTCCTTGCGATGTCGCAATCATTGGGTTGTCTTGCTTCTACCCCAAGGCTGGCAGTTTGTGGTCCTACTGGGAGAACATTCTCGACAAGGTCAACGCCGTCATCGAAGTCCCACCCACGCACTGGGACTGGCGTCCGTTCTACGACCCCGACCCACGCGCCCGAGATAAGAGCATCTCGAAGTGGGGCGGTTTCATGGACGATATTACCTTCGACCCGCTCGCGTTTGGAATCACACCTAAATCGATCCCATGCATCGAGCCGCTTCAACTGCTTCTCCTTGAAGCAGTGCGACAGGGAATCGCTGATGCCGGCTATGCTGATCGCCCTTTCGCACGCGAACGAACGGCGGCAATTCTCGGTGTCGGTGGCGGAGGAATGCCTCTCTCAGTCGCTTATGGTTTCCGGGCCTGTTTGCCGCTGCTCGATTCGATCCCCAACGTGCCGATCAAGTCTTCACAAGTTGTGTCGCTCGGTGATGGGATACTGCCGGAATGGACTGAAGACTCCTTCCCGGGGATTCTCCTCAACGTTGCTGCTGGGCGCGTAGCCAATCGCTTCAATCTGGGTGGCCCCAATATGGCGATCGATGCAGCGTGCGGTTCATCATTGGCTGCGTTGTATGCCGGGGTTCGCGAACTGAACGATGGAACGAGCGACGTTGCTATCGTGATGGGAGCGGATGCAGTTCAAACTCCTTTCGCTTACGTTGCTTTCAGCAAGACTCATGCGCTCAGTCCCAAGGGGCGTTGTCGGCCCTTCGATGCCGCGGCGGACGGGATCGTATTGGCTGAGGGAATCGGTGTTGCGGTGTTGAAGCGCCTTGCCGATGCAGAACGCGATGGCGACCGGATTTACTCTGTCATCAAGGGTGTCGGCGCAAGTAGCGATGGACGCGATAAGGGGTTGACGGCACCTCGCGCTGAGGGTCAGTTGCGGGCATTGAACCGGGCTTATGCCCAGGCCCACATCTCGCCGGCCAATGTGGGATTGGTTGAAGCCCACGGCACGGGAACAGTAGTAGGGGATCAAACCGAAGCCCGGGCACTGGGGCAGGTCTTCCGTGAGGCCGGAGGTCCAGCTCAATCGTGCGCCCTCGGCTCAGTGAAGTCGATGATCGGGCACAGCAAGTGCGCGGCCGGGCTTGCAGGGCTCATCAAGACATCTTTCGCTCTCCATCACAAAGTGTTGCCACCTACTCTGGTCGAAGCTCCGAACGCGAAAGGGAATTTTGAGAGCGGCCCGCTTTACCTGAACACCGAAGCCAGACCGTGGGTTCACGGGGCCAATCACCCACGCACAGCCGGTGTGAGTGCGTTTGGCTTTGGCGGCACGAATTTTCACGCGGTGCTTGAGGAATACACGGGCGACTATCTCAACCGGCCCACCGCAGGATTCCGACGCTGGTCAGCGGAACTTTTGGTCTGGCGTCGAACAGACAAAGCGGCACTCCTGGAGAGTCTGACACAGTGCCACTCCGCGCTCGTTGCCGGGGCGAAGCCGGAACTCGCTGATCTGGCGGCATCCGTTTGGCAATCGAGTCGTGCCGGGAATGGTTTAGCAACAATTGCCATCGTCGCGACTTCGCTCGATGACCTGAAAGAGAAAATTGCGATTGCAAGGGAAGCTCTCGCCAAGCCCGAAGAGACGTTTGCTGATCCGCGTGGGATCTACTTTGCGGCGAAGCCACAAAATGCTGACGGCAAAGTCGCTTTTCTGTTTCCGGGCCAGGGGTCGCAATATCCCGATATGCTTGCCCAGCAAGCGATGGCATTCCCAGAAGTGCGGAACGTCCTCGACCGCGCCGAACGCACGCTCGTCGATGAACTCGACAAACCGCTGGGTCGATTCATCTACCCACCTTCGCCATTCAGTCCCGAGCAGGAACAGAAGAACAGGAAAGAACTCCAGCGCACGGAAGTCGCCCAGCCCGCAGTCGGTGCCACGAGCCTCGGTATGGCCCGGTTGCTCAACGCACTCGGAATCGAAGCCGATTACCTTGCTGGCCATAGCTATGGCGAGTATGTCGCGCTCGCTGCCGCCGGAGCGTTGAGCGAAGATGATTTTATTACACTCTCTTATCAACGCGGTCGGGCAATCAAGGAAGCCGCGGCGACGGCTTCGGGCGGAATGATTGCAGTCGATGCGCCCGCTGCCTCGATCGAGAGTTTGCTGACCGGACTGGCCGATGTCTGGATTGCAAATCACAACTCGCCTCACCAAACGGTGATCGCAGGCACTGAGGCCGGGCTGAGTGCCGCCTCCGAAAAGCTCCTAGCCAGCGCGCTGCGCAATCAACGAATCCCTGTTGCGTGCGCATTCCACACGCCCTTGATCGCTGGAGCAAAGGAGCCATTAGAAGTTGCCCTTGCTGCTGTACAATTCGCGACACCTCGGAAACCCGTATTCTCGAATACGACTGCAAGCCCCCACGCAAACGACCCAGCAACTATTGCCCAACAATTGGCCGAACACCTCGTTTCGCCAGTTCGATTCGCAGACGAAGTCGTTGCGATGTATAAGGCCGGGGCAAGAGTCTTCATTGAAGTCGGCCCCCAGGCTGTTCTCAGTGGGCTGACAAATCAGATTCTTACAGGGAAGCAACATCTCGCGATTGCTTCGGACCTGAAGGCACGCCCGGGGCTGGTCCAACTCGCCCATCTGCTCGGACAATTGCTTGTTGCGGGAGTTCCCGCACAACTCGACCGTCTGTTCCAGGGACGCGGCGTCCAGCCATTCGACTTCAGCAAGCTCGGCCCGGATACCGGCAAACCCAAGCTGCCACCAACAACGTGGGTAATCAACGGCGTCCGGAGCCGACCGTTGAACGGACCCGAGCCACGACTGCTTGGGCAAGCATTGCCAGTTTCAAACCCGCCCGCTCCTGCTCCGGATGCCAAAGCGACGAAAACTGCTAAACAAGTCGTTCCGCCGACTTCTCCCCGAATCTCATCGCCAAACGGAACTCACACTCCCGTCATGCAAACGCCTCCTCCGACTGCTTCTGCACGGTCTCAATCACCACAAGCTCTTCCCATGACCAATAACTCAAAAATGAACCATTCCGATACGCATACCCAACCCATCACCGCTTCCGCCCCCGAAGGCTCAGCCCAGGTGATGATGCGATTCCAGGAAGTGATGGCTCGATTCCTCGATACCCAACGAAGCGTCATGATGAGCTTTCTGGGTTCGTCCGGGAATGGACCGGTTCCTGCACGGAACGGACATACCAATGGCAACGGGCACGCAGCCCCCCACACCTTGCCAATTCCTGCCCCAACGGTTGTCAACAGACTCACTGCGCAAGAGCCCATACCGCGGCCTTCAGCCTTCCCGGCCCCAATGCCCAATGGAGACAACGGCCATCGGGCGCATCCTTCTCCCGAAGCGAACGGCAAGCATTCTCCGTT
>Ga0206850_10028_pt1 | contig 57397 bp, 56 predicted proteins | sample Alteio_BWOrgCont_16_FD_152885 | JGI IMG/M metagenome (GOLD analysis project Ga0206850, IMG submission 152885) | Enriched cells from forest soil in Barre Woods Harvard Forest LTER site, Petersham, Massachusetts, United States -... | ecosystem: Environmental > Terrestrial > Soil > Temperate forest >...
ACTTGTGGCGTACTTACGAGTGTGACCACGGATAGCAGGTGGCCCTTAAAAAATTTTAAAGGTCGGAAAAATCGAACAGCATCAAATAAGTTGAGCGACAAAAAAATCGGAGAAAACTTATTATGAGTTGACAAATTCACATAGCAGGAGAGGCGTCAGCCGTGGGGGATCAGTGCTTTGCACGGCCCCCCTCCGAGCACGCGATTTATCAAAGCGAGATGAAGCTCAAGGGGGTCGCGGGGGCGTGTGGCGTAGCGCACACCACCCGACATGTCTATGTATCGATAAATATCTATGCGTTCACTATGGTTTTATTTGACGCTTACTAGGCTTCTGCGCCGTCAATTTTTTTAAGGGCGAATTTTAAGGACGATTGACTAGCAACTTGGGTTACTAAAAGCTAAAAATTCCATCAGCGCAGAGTGGGGACTCTGCGCTGATGAAATTCGGCCTTCACAAAATAGGAACGTGTCATAATGAAGCATAAACCACGAAATTACAGATAAAATGTTTATGAATTAATGCGTGGAGGACGCGCTCGATGGAAAATTGAAAATGAGACTTTTAACACGAAGCCTTACAAAAGAACGAACCTTTTCTTGCCAGCTTACGAGAGACAGAAACAATTGCGAAGCACCTGACTAAGATGATAAGGCTTCTACGGTAAGGCTATTGTCACTCCTGTGCTAAGCAGGCCATCGGTGTTCACGGCTTGTACGGTATATACATCTGTGACCTTTTTTCTCCTGTTATGATCTTCGTATTTTAAGACCTCTGTTGCTTGTACTGTTCCTATAAGTGTGCCATTGCGATAGATGTTATATTTTACCACACTGGGTGTTGGGCTCGCACACCATGTTATCGTATTATACAGGTCCGTTTGTGTCAGAAATCGGTCTCTCTTTTGGTATCCTCCTATGCACTGTGCCGGCTGCGGCGCAAACTCAAATTTCGCTATAAAAACGTTTTGATTACCTGCAAGTGAGGTTTGGTACGCTCCTGGGGTCGTAGGAAAGTTTGTAGAGGTGGTAGCCCCCGTAACATAGGCATTGCCACTGCTATCCACGGCGATGCCGAGCCCGTCATCAAACCCGTTTCCTCCTAAGTATGTTGAGTAAACAAGGGATCCTCCGGATGGGGATAGTGTGGTTATGAAGGCGCAGCCATAACCGACAGGCTTCATGCTCGGAAATGTGGATTGATATGCTCCTGGCGTCGTAGGAAAGTCTGTAGAGTCGGTATACCCGGTAACGTAGGCATTGCCACTGCTATCCACGGCGATGCCGGATCCGACATCACCTGCGTTCTGGTTTCCGCTTAGGTATGTTGAATAAACAAGGGATTCCCCGGATGGGGATAGTTTTGTTATAAAGGCGCAGGCAGCACCAAGAGGCTTCAAGCTCGGAAATGTGGATTGATATGCTCCTGGCGTCGTAGGAAAGTCTGAAGAGTAGGTATACCCGGTAACGTAGGCATTGCCACTGCTATCCACGGCGATGCTGTTTCCACTATCACTCTCGTCCTGGTTTCCACTCAAGTATGTTGAGTAAATAAGGGATCCTCCGGATGGGGATAGTTTTGTTATAAAGGCGCAGATAACACCAAGAGGCTTCAAGCTCGGGAATGTGGATTGATATGCTCCTGGCGTCGTAGGAAAGTCTGTAGAGCCGGTATACCCGGTAACGTAGGCATTGCCGCTGCTATCCACGTCGATGCCAGATCCGGAATCATTCGCGTTCTGGTTTCCGCTTAGATATGTTGAATAAACAAGGGATTCCCCGGATGGGGATAGTTTTGTTATAAAGACGGAGGCGGCACCAAGAGGCTTCAAGCTCGGGCATGTGGATTGATATGCTCCTGGCGTCGTAGGAAAGTCTGTAGAGGTGGTATACCCGGTAACGTAGGCATTACCGCTGCTGTCCAGGGCGATGCTGTTTCCACTATCAGTCGCGTCCTGGTTTCCACTCAAGTATGTTGAGTAAATGAGGGATCCTCCGGATGGGGATAGTTTTGTTATAAAGGCGCAGGCAACACCAGGAGGCTTCAAGCTCGGGAATGTGGATTGATATGCTCCTGGCGTCGTAGGAAAGTCTGTAGAGCCGGTATACCCGGTAACGTAGGCATTGCCGCTGCTATCCACGGCGATGCTGTTTCCGCCATCACTCGCGTCCTGGTTTCCACTTAGGTATGTTGAGTAAACAAGAGATCCCCCGAATGGGGATAGCTTGGTTATAAAGACGCAGACATTAGGGGTGGGCTTCGAGTTCGGAAATGTGGATTGATATACTCCTGGCGTCGTAGGAAAGTTTCTAGAGGTAGTCTGTCCGGTAACGTAGGCATTACCACCGCTGTCCACAGTGATGCCGAGCCCGTCATCACTCCCGTTTCCTCCTAAATATGTTGAATAGGATAGTATGGGATCGATAATAAGTGTTTTGTTTATATCATAAGCTCCTAGTGTAAATCCGATCTGATTTTGTGCCAATATGATGTAGGCGCCATCTATGGGGATTTTGTTTTTGTGATCCATCTGATAGATGAGGGGTTTTTGCATGTAAACTTCCTGGTTGTCCTGAGTGAGGATTTGGAGGCCTCCGCTTCCGGTTAGGGCTAGTTTGCTCGCTCCTTCTATGAGGAATTGGATGTTTTCCGGGTTCTTGCCGGGTGCGATGCATATATCGTATTCTAGTTGCTGGGAGGTGCCGTAAAAGACGGTGTCTATTCCGGGGTAGAGGTCTTTGTACACTACTTTTGCATAATTGGTGATGTTGGTGTGCCATTGCTCCGGATCGTTTCCGATGAAGTAATTGCTTGTTCCGGGGAGCTCTTGCTCTCCGTTAAGGATGGGGGCCGGTTGGGTTCCTATAAATTGCATTTTTAGTACGGATGGGGGGACGTTTTCTTGGTGTTGCTTGAGTACTATGACGATTTCTTGGGGGGTGAAATACAAGGTGTAGCCTTGGCCTCGGGCTAGATATTTGACACTAGGGTCTGTTTGGCCAACATTTCTTTCAAAGGAAATGGGGAGGTTGAAAAATTGGGCGATGATGTTTGTTTTTGCCGGTAATTTTTTAAAGTGAAATAGAGATATATAGAGTCCTACTGTCAGCATTACGACTGTCGCTACTACTATGCTGATCGATTTTTTACATAACCATTGTGACATAGACATTATTTCCTCCGAGATATGGATGGGTCATGGCTACTTTAGCAGTTAAAGGAATTATGTTGTTTAGAAAGTTTTAGCAACTGAAAGGAAAGCATCCGTCTGGCCCCAGGGGAAAAGGACGGGGAAGGATTTTACTAATTTGTAGCTGGGATCGCAGTCAGATAAAGGATAGCTGATGGTGATTATTCTCGAGGGTTTTTTGGCGGCGAGTTTACGGATTTCATGGTCTTCCAGGCATGTGCCGAAGAGATAGACGATGGAATAGGGACTTAGGTCTGCCTTAAACATGTCGGCTTGAAGGAAGTTCACATTCTGTAGCCCAAGCTTCTGTTTTACCCGCTCTGCTTTTTCTATGAATGCGGGGACCGATTCGATTCCTGTGACTCTACAGCCCACCAGTTGAGAGAGAAACAAGACTCCCCTGCCTCTGCCGCACCCCAAATCTGCAACGTGGTCTTTTGGGCTTAAAGCGCACCCCTCTGCAATTTGTTTAAGAACGGCTAGAGGCGTCTCCCCATAGATCCCCCGACTAAGATGATAGGGGTTTGTAAAGCGGTATTCTTTTGATAGAGCCTTTCTATAAGCTTTAAATGAGGGGAAGGTGTGTTCATCTTTGAAGTTGAAGAGCTTTAACTTAAAATAATCACCAATTAATCTCATGGCCAGGTTCCACAGCTAGGAAGGTTAAAGGGTCGATCCCATCATGCTGCAAGCAATGGAAAAGATCCCAGGGCGGCTGGTGGAAAGGCTCATCTGATAGATTAAAAGTTTTCCAGTGCATCCCCAAGCTGAGTTTTGATCCCACTTCACTATGGATCCTAACGGCGTTTTTGGGCTCAATATGCACGGGAGACATAAATTTCCGCGGAACATAAGTCCCGATGGGGATTAAACTTAAATCCATGTGGCCGAACCTCTCCCCAATCCTTTTAAAATCGTACGGATTGTATCCGGTATCGCCCACAAAGTATAAACGTTTATGGTGTTTGCGGTCTTTAAAAAACTCGACCACCCACCCCGCCCATAATGTTCTGTTCCCATCAAAGAGGCTCCTTCCAGAAAAGTGTTGGGTAGGGACGGCTGTTGCCCTTAGATTGAAAGCTGGGATTTCAATGTCCTCCCACCAGGAGAGTTCCTCAACATGGGTTATGCCCAAATTAAAAAACCATTTTTTCACCCCTTTGGGGACAAGCCACAGGATATCGTTAAACCGTCTATGAAGCTCTAAAACGGTCCATTTATCTAAATGGTCATAATGGTTATGGCTGATAAGAACGATATGGATCTCAGGCAAGTCCCCTAACTCCAGGGGAGGACGATGCCGCCTTTTTGGGCCAATAAAAGGGCAGGGGGAGCATCTTTTGGACCAAATAGGGTCGGTCAATATATTCACCCCATTAATATCGATGAGAAAAGTGCTATGGTTAATCCAGACCGCACGGGGCTTGTCTTCCTCAACCTCCTTATCTGGAATAGGATAAGAGAAATCTTCGGGAGCTTTAGGGTATTCCTTTAGGTCATCATAATAACCTATCTTCCAAAGCATCATATCAATTAGAGTACGACGAGTCTTTTTAATAAACGGATTAATGAATTTCATAGTTTTATACTTTTATAATTATAATAAAAATAATTTTAAAGCAAGAGAAAAGATGGGATTTCATAATATTTCCTTGAATTAAAACGCCAGTTCTGGTAAATTAATATAATCAAATTTTGAACTTAACTTAAGTGTAAAGGAGAGAAGCTAATGTCTATATCTACAGTTGGAGGAGAAAGCTTACCTCAAGAGCCTCAGGCACAAGGAACGCCAGCGCCTCCTCTCGCCATTGATCAATTACCTGATGAACTGCTCATAAGTTGCCTTGGATTTTTGGATGTGAAATCACTTACCACTTGCTCTAAAGTCAGTAGGAGCTGGAAAGCTCTTTCTTCGGCCGAATTCCTCTGGGAAAAATTAGTTGATCGGGTATTTCCGAGAGGTAGGGATTCTATCAGGCCTTTGCAAATAGAAGACTCTCGATCCCTTTTTAAGTATTTACAAGAATGCAAAAAACAAAATTTTACTGAAGTTTGGTCCTTCGAGCATGTTCGGTTGATACGACAGCCTACTTTAGCAGGTAAACCAGCAATTGGAGAAATTACTTTTACGGTAGCAGAAGGAAGCCTCTATAGGAGCGTTCTCAATACAGCAAACGGAGAGAATGACAAAATAAACCAAATGCTCACAAATATCAATCTCCTTGGTTTTCCTGAGAGAGAAGCTTTAGCAGCTGCAATCGAGTCAGCACCTCGTCTTTATGTTGGTGCCCATTTTTCCGTTTTTGACCTTCCACAATTAGTTATAAACATTGGGGTGGCAAGCGCAAATGTGGATACACAAAACAGATTTCTTCAGTTAAAACAAGCCCAAGATGAAGAGGAGCAGAGAGAAGAATTAGAAGGGCAGCAAGCAATAGAAAATCTAGAGCAAGCGGCACGACAAGCACTGCGACGTGATGCATATCAGGATGGGGCCTTCGCAGAATTCTATGAAGGCGATAGCGCAATTCTTTCAGGTTCGAGGCAGATTGATGATTATAATTATAACGCAATTCTTTCAGGTTCGGGGCAGGTTGATGATTATAATTATGAAATGTGTGTGAGACGTGCCCTATCTGATGCTCAGCATCCCAATCATCAAAAATATGCAAGTATTCTCGCCCGTATGTCAAGAGGCATAATTCTCCCCGCGCAACTAGATAACCTTTCGCTAGAAAAGCTACACCTTATCTCTCGTGTCGCATCCTTGAATCCCGTATTAGTGCAAAGATGTTTAGAAGAAAATCCAATAGAAGTTGATTAACGTTTTTTAATTAAAGGAGAGAAGCTAATGTCTATGTCTACAGTTGGAGGAGGAGCCCCAGCCTTACCTCAGGAGCAGCCCGTTCAGGCGCAAGGAACGCCAGCGCTTCCTTCCGCCATTAATCAATTACCTGATGAACTGCTCATAAGTTGCCTTGGATTTTTGGATGTGAAATCACTTACCACTTGCTCTCAAGTCAGCTGGAACTGGAAAGCTCTTTCTTCGGCCGAGTTTCTATGGAAAGAATTGGTTGCTCGAGTATTTCCAGACTATAAGGATTTTATCCCGACCCCAACGCAAGACTTTCGATTCCATTTTACGTATTTACGAGAATGCAAAAAACTAAATTTTACCAATATTTATTCTGTAGAGCATGCCAAGTTAGCGCGGGGAGAGAACAACCCGGGTGGTCCTTGTCCTGGCGGAATTAGTTTTACGATAGCAGAAAAAAGGGTCTGGAGCAGATTTCTCTTTACATCAAACGCGACAGATGCCGTAATAGACGACGTGCTTACAAATATCAATCTCTTTGATTTTCATGAAAGAGAAGATTTAGCACGTGCCATGGGAATGGGATCCAGATCACAACCCTATCTTAACTTAAAATTTAACCTTCCACAATTAATTATGCCCATTGGGCTGGCAAGCGCGAACGTAGATACACGAAACAGATTTCTTCAGTTAAAACAAGACGAAGATGAACTGGATCAGGAGAGAGAACTAGAAATTCAGCAAGAAAGAGAAATAAGACGGCAAAGAAATGAACGTAATGCCTATCAAGATGGGGCCTTCGCGGATTTTTATCAAAGCGACCACGAAATTCTTTTGGGGTTGAGACAAATTGATCTTGGAGATTACGGCATGTACGTGAATCGTGCCTTATCTGATGGCCAGCATCCCAATCATCAACAATATTCAAAAGCTTTCTCCCACATATTAAGAGGCAGACCTCTTTCAGAAATACCAGATAACCTTTTGCCAGCTGACCTAAACCGGGAAATTGATAGCTATTGGTTTGAAAATCCCGTATTAAGGGAAAGATGTTTATCAGAAAATCCAGAGACCTAACTAAAATAGCGTGAGAGGAACACTATCAGTGAGCTCTTTGGGGCCGAAGAATTGGATAGGGCCAGGAAATAGGTAATCATTTCCATGAGCCCAGTTAGCTCTCATCTTTTTATAATGAAGATAATGGGGGGCTTTGAGGTCAACAAGGGCTTTTTGAATGACCGGTTTCATCTTCCCTTTCCGCTCCTCCAGGTTGAGAAGCATGGTGATCGGGATCCCCCCTATTTCCCAAACGGATGGGGGCTTTGTAAGATTTTTAACGAAAGCCATGTAGCCTGTTAGATTTGACTTAATCAGAAACGCAGCTGTCATGCCAAGAGTGTAGCAATAGTTTGCGTCGAAGTTGGAAGGGAAGGAGCACCTCCCTTCGTAGCCAAAAAAATGGGGAACAGGACTCATCTTTACCCCTTTTTGTTTGACCATATGGATAAGGAGCTTTTCTGTTTCAATCGCAGAGACGGGGATATTGCCGTGAGGATCTTTTTCTGTGGCAAGCTGCTTTTGGATCTCTTCGGGAAGCTGTTTAGTATCGAGATGGGGAATAAATTCGATGAGTCCTTCTGGAATAAGGATGACGCCGTAGGGTTTTTTACTGATCAGATCTACAAGGGTATTTGTGATCTGCTCCAAGCTTTGCCCCTCTTCGCCAATAAATGCCCAATCAATCTGAGTGGCTATTGCACATTCCAGCGCGATATGAGAGGCTGATCTTCCCATGAGTTTAACAAAATGCCAGTACTTCTTTGCGGATAGGGCATCCCTAGCTAAATTTCCAATCATTTCTGAATAGACTTTGCACGCCGTATCAAAGCCAAAGGGTATTGTCACGTAATCGTTGCGCAAGTCCCCATCGATTGTTTTAGGAACTCCAATCACCTTGGTTTTGCAGTTTTTTTGTAAAAAATATTCCGCAAGGACGGCGGCATTAGTATTAGAATCATCTCCTCCAATGATAACAAGCCCATCAAGGTTAAGTGTCAACGCCGTCCTTAGGGCTGCTGCTAACTGCTCCTCAGTTTCAATCTTTATCCGACCAGAGCCTATGAGATCAAACCCTCCCTGATTGCGATAAGGGAAAATCATCTCCTGGGTAAGCTCTTTGTATTTGTTATCTATGATCCCTTGGGGTCCGTCTAAAAACCCATAAAGCTTGCTTTTCTTCAAAGCATCAAAGAGCCCCGCAATGACATTATGCCCCCCCGCCGCCGGGCCCCCCGAAAAAACAACCCCTACACGGAGAACTTCCTCTATTTGCCCCTCCCCTCGCTTGAAGTGGCAAATAGGCCTTCCAAATGTTTTCGGGAAAAGTTTTTTAATCTCTTCCCCATCCTTCACACACGAGGTCCCTCCCTTCTCCATGACGCTCTCAGGAGATATTTTAGGAAATTCAGGAGAATAACTCTGTCTAAATTTATTTAACATTGCCCCATTTATCGATGATTTGGGAATTTACTGGCAAGGAAAACCAATAGTTAATAAAATCTAGCCATGGATACTAAATACATATTTGTTACAGGCGGGGTCTCCTCCTCTTTGGGAAAGGGGCTAACAGCAGCATCGATTGCTATGCTTCTTGAAAGCAGCGGGTTAAAGGCTGCCATGTTAAAGCTGGATCCTTATTTAAACGTCGATCCGGGCACAATGAACCCTTTTCAACACGGGGAGGTTTATGTCACCGATGACGGGGCTGAAACCGATCTCGATTTGGGACACTACCACCGATTTACAAATGTTACCCTCAGCAAAGGGACAAATGTAACGTCTGGGCAAATTTACGATACGGTCATTAAAAAAGAAAGACGAGGCGACTATTTAGGCAAAACCGTACAGGTAATCCCTCATGTAACAGACGAAATCAAACAACGCATCTTAGGGTGCAGTGATGACAAACCCAATGTGGTGATCGTTGAAATTGGAGGCACTGTCGGAGATATCGAGATGCTCCCTTTTATTGAAGCGATCCGTCAATTCCGCTATGAGCGCCCAAATGACTGCATCAACATTCACCTCACTTATGTCCCCTATTTGAAAGCTGCGGGCGAAGTGAAGACAAAGCCTACCCAGCATTCCGTTCAAATGCTCCGCGGCATTGGGATTATTCCAGATATTATTTTATGCCGCTGTGAAAAATCCCTTTCTGAAGAACTTAAAGACAAGATCAGCCTTTTTTGCGGAGTGAGAAAAGATGCGGTGATTGATGAGCCCGATGTAGAATTTAGTATCTATGAAGTTCCCGTAGCCCTCAATAAACAGGGGCTCGATAAGAAAATCTGTCAAATGCTGGGTCTCCCCAAAAAAGAGGCCAATATCACTAAATGGGAAGAGATGCTGCATAAGATGCGCAATCCAAAGATGAAAATCATCATCGGTGTTGTGGGCAAATACCTCCAACATCAAGATGCTTATAAATCTGTCTTTGAATCCCTCCAGCATGCCGCCATTGCAAATCAGGTAGAACTTGAAATCCGGAGCTTTGAGTCAGATAAGGTGACGGATGAAAAAGTGATCAGCGGCTGCGATGGGTACCTTGTTCCCGGGGGATTTGGTGAGCGGGGATGGATCGGAAAAATTCTGACTGCCAAATATTGCAGAGAAAATAAGATCCCCTACCTTGGCCTTTGCCTTGGGATGCAAGTGATGTGTGTCGAATTTGCCCGTCACGTGCTAGGTTTAAAAGATGCCAACTCTACCGAGATGGATCCTCAGACATTAAATCCCGTTATTTCTATGCTTAGCGAGCAGCAAGGGATTGAAAATCTCGGAGGCACCATGCGCCTTGGAGCTTACAGCTGCATCGTCAAAAATGGAACGCTTGCTAAAAAAGCCTACGGGACAAACCTCATTTCAGAGCGCCACCGCCACCGGTATGAATTTAACAATGTTTACAAAGACCAGTGTGAAGAAAAAGGGCTTACCCTCTCAGGAATGTTGGAAAATGGGCATCTTTGTGAAATCGCTGAGGTGAAAGATCACCCCTGGATGCTCGGCGTCCAATTCCACCCCGAATTCAAGTCCAAACCCACAGAACCACATCCCTTGTTTAGGGATTTTATAGAAGCGGTAGTAAAGAGGAAACAAGCTTAGTAACTGAGTGCCGAATTTCATCAGCGCAGAGTGAAGACTGAGACGCAGAGGACACTGAGAAAGAAAAAAATATATTTCTTTCTCTGCGCCCTCTGCGTCTCAGTCCCCACTCTGCGCTGATGGAATTCAGCATTCACCTCACAAGCATAACATAGGAACAACATTATCATGAGTCGAATAGCCGCAATAGACTACGGGACAGTGCGCATAGGCCTCGCCATATCGGATGAGCGCAAAATTATTGCGCGGCCACTTGAGCTCATCCTTGCAAAACGGAAACAGGAAGAATCCGCAAAACTGATCTTCGATGCTCTCTCCACATACGAGATTGAGGCTGTTATTCTAGGATTACCGCTCCATTTGGATGGGAAAGAAAGCCCCATGTCTGCCCAAGTGAGGCAATTTGCAAAAATTCTTGAATCGATCCTTAATGTTCCTGTAATATTATATGATGAAAGGTTAACATCGGTTATGACCGAGCGCGCCCTCATTGAGGGCAATGTGAGAAGGGAGAAGAGAAAACAATTGATCGATTCCCTTTCCGCAACCGTGCTCTTGCAAACCTACTTGGACATGAAACATGCATAATCCTCTAGAGGAACCAGGCCAGCTATCAGGGATTATTAATCCTTGCATTATTGTGATTTTTGGAGCGACAGGCGATCTTACAGCAAAGAAGCTGATGCCGGCCTTATATAACCTGGCAAAAGATGGGCAGCTTCCTGCGCAGTTTGCATGCGTTGGGTTCGCCAGAAGACAAAAATCGCATGAGGAGTTCCGATCTGAGGCAAAAGCCGCCATCTCTAAATATTCCCGCACAAAACCTATTGATGAGAATCTTTGGGCTCAATTTCAAGAGCATATTTTTTATCATGTCTCTGAATTCCACGAAGAGAAAGGATATATTGAACTACGTGAATTTTTAAATGATCTCGATAACCGTTTTGGAACAGCAGGCAATCGGATTTTTTATCTATCCACTCAGCCGAGCTTCTTCACTACAATTTGCGATAAATTGCATAGTACGGGGCTTATTTATGAAGAAGGAGGAGAAAAATGGTCGCGGATCATCATTGAAAAGCCCTTTGGACACGATCTTGACTCTGCCAAGCTCTTGCAAAAAGATCTCATGAGCTTTGCAAAAGAGGGTCAAATCTACAGGATAGATCACTATTTAGGTAAAGAGACAGTGCAAAATCTCCTCGTCTTCCGTTTTGCCAATCTTTTCTTCGAATCGATTTGGAATAGCCGCTACATCGACCACGTCCAAATCACTATGGCAGAAGATATCGGCATTGGAACCCGCGGCAATTTTTGGGAAGAAGCAGGACTTCTTAGGGACATTCTACAGAATCATGTCATGCAGCTCCTCTCTCTTGTTGCTATGGAGCCCCCCGTGAGCTTAGATGCCCATGCGATCCACGATGAAAAAGTGAAAGTATTACAAGCGCTCCGCCCTCTCACTGAGGTAGATTTAAAGGAGCGGGTGGTTCGAGGTCAATATACCCCAGGATTCGTCAATGGATCTGCCGTGATTGGGTATACACAAGAAGATAAAGTATCCAAAACATCGGTTGTTGAAACGTATATGGCCCTTCAATTACATATCGATAACTGGCGCTGGCAAGGTGTCCCTTTCTATTTACGCAGTGGTAAACGGCTGCCAAAAAAGGTCACCGAGATTGCTGTGGTCTTTAAAGATCCCCCCGCCGTCCTTTTCCAGGATGGAGGCAAAAAAAATGAGCAAAACGTCCTTGCCATAAGGATCCAGCCTGATGAAGGGATTTCACTTAAGATGAATTGCAAAGTCCCCGGGCCTAGCAGCCCCATCCAACCCGTAAAGATGGATTTTCTTTATGGAACCTACTTTGGGATGGCCCCTCCAGAAGCTTATGAGAGGCTGATTTGCGATTGTATCCTTGGAGATAACACCCTCTTTGCAAGGGAAGATGAAGTTCTCGCTTCCTGGGAGTTTGTCACCCCTATTTTAAATTATTGGGCAAAACAAAAAAACCTCACTTTCTATCCATCTGGAAGCTGGGGGCCAAAAGAAACAGATGAGATGATTGCCAAAGACGGCCGCAAATGGAGGCTTCTATGAGCGCAAGCGCACACATTGTAAATCCTTCAAAAATTCAAGAAGAGCTAGACAAGATCTGGAATCAGATCGATAAAACCAATAAAGTCAGAGCTTCTTTGTTCAACCTGATCATCTATACCAAAAAAAATAAACGTACCGATTATGTCTATGCCATAGTCCAAAAGGTGATCGAAAGGTTTCCCTCTAGAGTTCTTTTTATTTCACAAGATCATGAAGAGCAAATAAAAACAGCTGTCTCTGTAATGAACGCCTCAAGCGGCGAGTTTGTGATAGCCTGCGATCTGATTGAAATTTTGTGTTCTGAAAAAAATCAGGGTGAAGTCCCCTTCATCCTCCTTCCCCATCTCGTCCCCGACCTTCCCATCTATATGCTTTGGGCAGACGACCCAAGTGTTGAAAACCCCCTCTTTACCCAGCTGCAAAAATATGCAACGAGGATCATTTTTGACTCAGAAACAACAAACGATCTCCCCCGATTTGCTAAAACTGTCCTCTCGCTAAAATGTGAACTAGCCGACCTCAACTGGGCGCGTATTGAGCCCATACGGGAAGTTTTGGCTGCAAGCTGCAAACACAAAGAGATGCTCGAAGTCATAACCCATGCAAAAGAGATCAAAATCTCCTACAACCTGCAAGAATCTGACTATTTCATCCATCCAAAAACTCCCGCGACTTATCTACAAAGCTGGCTGAGCGCCCGTTTGGAATTAGATCCCAAAATCATCACCCTAGAAACACAAAAAATTGAAAAGCTCCCCCCTGGAATAATCCTCTCCGTCGACTTTTCTACCACCAGCAATTACGATCTTGCCTTTCAGAGAAACATCGAAAGCCCCAACCAAATCTCAGCCATTTATTCCACGCCAGAGCATTGCAACATGCCCACAAACTTTATTTTCCCAAAGCAGGAATTTGGACAATCCCTCATCAAAGAGATTTTCCACAAAGGGACAAGCTCCCATTACCTTGGAGTCATGAGGGAGCTGGGGAAATAAACGCAAAACGCAAAACGCAAAACTGAAGAAAGAAAGAATTAAATTTTTATCCCATTAGGGATAAAGATTAAATGCATTCTGTTAAGATACATTTCTTGTAGCCCAACGGGCTAAGACTATGTAGCCTGGGGCGATGCCCTAGGCTACTCAAGCTTTTCTATTTCGGAGAACCGGGATCGCTATTAGGATGGCAATCACGGCTAAGACTGCCCACAATGGGATGATGTAGAATCCGCTGATGAGCATTTTTATTCCAATGAAGATCAGAATGGAAGGGACAGCTTTCTGAAGAACTTTTAAATCTCTTAAAACGAAATAGAGGGATCTTAGACCTAGGATGGCAAAAACGTTTGAGGTGAAGGCAATGATAGGATCTGTCGTGATAGCTAAGATTGCCGGTACAGAATCTATTGCAAAAATCAGATCCGTGATCTCAATTGCAACAATCACAAGAAATAAAGAACTGTTCTTAGAGAAAAACTGGGTGATTTTTACGGGTTTCAAAAAGTTTAATCCAGAAACGACTAGAATTGCGCCAAGTATATAAACCACCCAATGGAACCTTTGAATGAGCCCAATACCCAGAAGAATAAATGCTAGGCGCATCACCATAGCGCCAACGATTCCCCAATACAGCGCCCTAATCTGATCCCTTTTGGAAGTGCCAAAATAGGCAAAGATCAAAGAAAAAACAAACAGATTGTCAATGCTCAGAGACTTCTCAACGACATAGCCAGTAAAAAACTGGAGCGCCGCCTCTCCCCCCATCATGAAGTACACCCCAGCATTGAACACGAGTGCCGCACCAATCCAAAGAAAAACCCATAACATCATTCTTGCCGATATACCACAATGCAAAAATGAGAGGAAGAAATAAGAGTGCATACTAACCCAAGTTGCTAGTCAATCATCCTTAAAATTCGCCTAGGCTTCTGTGCCGTCAATTTTTTTAAGGGCGAATTTTAAGGACGATTGACTAGCAAATGACAAAAATGCGCCAGTTTGGTTGAGGGGTCATCTTTCTTAATTGCGGCAGCAATGTAGGATGCGGAGCCCCTTGTGTAGGACAGGCCAAAGGCCTGCCGGAACATGGGGTATAGATTGATTAGGAATAAAAAGCTGGGTAGCAGCGAGACAATAACATGAAACATTCACAAATTGGGTTTCTTTCGCTGCTGCCGCAGCTTTGAGGTGTGGTATCATCTAATCCCCATGTTCCGGCAGGCCTTTGGCCTGTCCTTCACAAGGGGCTCCGCATCAGTTATTGCTGCCGCAATAAAGAGAAACAGCTCTTCCTCAACCAAACTGGCGAATTTTAAAGACGATTGACTAGCAACTTGGGTTACTATAGACACAGGATTCTTATTGGCAATTTTTGACAATTACCTATTGCCGAGGTCAACCACAACGCCGAGCTGCTGCCACTGTTGCTGGATATACGCCTGCTGCCGCAGTGCATGCTGTATCTCCTTCGGTGACATCAGCCCCCTCTGATACTGCTGCATATGCGGCAGATGGCATTGCTCCCGCCACTGCTCCGGCGTCATTTTATTTAGCTGGTCCGGCGACATCTTCTTCGGCAGCATCTGCTGTATCTGCTTTGGAGGCATCTGCCGCAAGTATTGCTCCCGCCACTGCTCCGACGTCACTTGATTTACCTGTGAGAAAACTATTTTGACGGGCACGACTCTAGGTGCTGGAGGCGGCATGAGTTGCGAAGGTATAGGGGATGACATACTAATCCTTTTGTTAGATGTTTAATTATAATTATTATAACATTTATAATGATTTATTACAATTTTTTATTTTATTTTTGTGATTTAAAAAGCAAAAGTGTCATATCCTACTTATTATTAAGAAGATACGCTAAGTACAAGGAGGGTAGGATGAGAAAGAGGGGAAAAAGATCGAGGATCCAATCCTCTTACTCTTATCTTAAAAAGTCTCTCACCTGCTATACTCTCCTCCCATGCTAGTACTTGGAATTGAGACTACTTGTGATGAGACGGCCGTCGCTTTGGTGCGGGATGGTAAGGAAATAATTTCTAATGTGGTTTATTCGCAGATGGATATTCACGAGAAATTTGGAGGGGTATTCCCTGAAATGGCTTGCAGAAGACACCAGGAAGTGCTCATTCCTACTCTCAAAGAGGCCCTGGGGGAAAATCATGCAGACCTGATTGCCGTTGCCAAAGGGCCAGGTCTTATCGGAGCGCTCTTGATAGGCTTAAATGCAGCAAAAGCGCTTAGCCTAGCCTGGAATAAACCCTTTGTGGGGGTCAATCACGTGGAGGCCCATCTCTATGCTGCCATGATGGGGCGCGAGGTGGAATTCCCCGCCCTTGGCGTCGTCATCTCAGGCGGCCACACCTTCATAGTAAAAATCCTAGAACTCGGCAAATACGAGCTCATAGGGGCCACTCAAGACGACGCGATCGGAGAAGCCTTCGACAAAGTAGCCTCGATGCTCGGCCTTCCCTACCCTGGCGGACCTGCAATCGAAGCCCTCGCCCTCCAAGGCAATAGTAGTAAATATTTTTTTAAACGAGGCGTTATCAAAGAAAGGCCCTGGGACTTTTCCTTTAGCGGCCTAAAAACCAATGTCCTTTACACCGTCAGAGGAGTTAAAAATGCCCCTCTAAAAATCCCCTCCGAGGACATCCCCCACATCGCAGCAGCCTTCCAAGAGACCGCCCTTAACGATATTGTCGATAAAGCGATCAAAGCCTCCCATGCTTTTGGCTGTAAAAACATCTACCTAGGCGGCGGCGTCAGCAACAACAAGCGGCTCCGGGCCCTCTTTCAGCAAAAAGCCCCCCATCTCTCCACTTTCTGGCCTCCCCTCGGCCTCAGCCTCGATAACGCTGCTATGATCGCCGGCCTCGGCTTCCACACCTACCTCCTCCAGGGCGCCGACCCCCTCGACCTCGAACCCCTGACCCGCATCCCTTTGGCCTAATCCAATTTCTTTATCTAATCTTTAAGAATAGAGTTTTCTTGCTCTCGTAACTAAACAATAAATACCTTTGCTAAATAATAAATAATTTGATAATATAGTATTTATTAATAATAAAAACAGTTAATTTAAGGAGAATATTTATGTGGACAGTAGAAAGGTTTAAAGATGAAGCTAGATTTTTCGGACAAGAACTAAAAACTATCGCAAATCCATTTTCTAATGTTGCCCCCGGAAAAGGTAAGCTTATATCAACAATCGGCGTCGCCACTATACTTGCCACGTTTATTGTCTTAGGTCTAGCAACAGGACATGTTGGCCAACTGGGAAATCTAACAACAAATAATATAGCGACGATTACGGTTGCAGGACTAGGCGTAGGATTAGCTCTTACTTATTTTGTAGGTAGATCTCTAAGTGAGGTTCCTTCTCACCTCAGTACTAAAGACAAATTTAGATTTTTTGGATCCACGGTAGCATATGCCGCAAAGCCAATTCATAACAAACGAATCATTCCATTATTCATAAATCCTCAGCAGGATCTTACAGCTGAGCAGAAGAATGATATTCTTGGTCTTGATCGTAATTGTAACACTACATATAACATAATTCAGAGGACTACCACTGTAAATCAAAGCAAGCTAGGCAATTTCTTAGGAGCAGTCGGCTTGGCAGCTATACTAGCTACGTTAGTTTTCTTTAGTCTTGCAATGGCAAATATAAACCTCTCAGGATTAGATAAGTTTGGAGATTTAGTAACAAATAACACGGCGGCATTTTCAGCTGTAGGATTAGTCGTAGGCTTTGCTACCACTTATGTTTTTGGTAAATCCTTATTAAACCTTGAACCTCTATTAGACCCTCAACTAGCTTTAATTGAAGCAAAAGATTTAGTTCCCATACGCGACCCTTACCCAGAGTTTACGTTCTATTAGACCTTCGGACCTGGTAGTGAGCCTCTTTGAGCAAAAAGCCCCGCTTTCTCCCCCCGTATTCCCTGCCCTACCCTCTAACTCCTTAAGAATCAGCTTCTTTGCTCTTATAACTAAATTCAATAAAAAAATCGTTGCTATATAATAAATAGTTTGATAATATAGTACTTATTAATAATAAATAACTTTAATTAAACTAAGGAGAATATTTATGTCGATAATAGTAGGAAAGTTTGAAGGGTTTAAAGATGAAGCTAAGCTTTTCGGAGAACAGCTAAAATTTAACGCAAATCCATTTTCTGAAGTTTACTTCAGAAAAAGTATGCAGGCAGCGGTAATCGGTATTGCCACTATACTTGCCACGGCAATTGTGTTAGGTCTAGCAGCAGGACATGTTGGCGAACTTGGAAATCTAACAACAAAGAATATAGCGACAATTGCGGTTGCAGGACTAGGCGTAGGATTAACTCTTACTTATTTTGCAAGCAAGTCTATTTATTATATTCCTGGTAGGACTGTTTATAATTCTAATTCCGGCAAATATGAGTACGAAGCTACACCTTTATATAAAACTTTCGGGAAAAAATTCGTACAGAGCATAAAGCCAATTTTTAATAAAACAGAACAACCGATAAAAGCTCATCCCCGTGGAAGAATTAAAAGGGTGACATTACATCAAAGCACCTTCGGCAATATCGTAGGGGCAGTCGGCTTTGCAGCTATACTAGCTACGCTAGTATTCTTTAGCCTTGCAATGGCAGGTGTGAATCTCTCCGGATTAGACAAATTCGGTAATATAGTAACAAATAATACAGCGGCATTTTCAGTCGTAGGATTAGTCGCAGGTTTTGCCACTACTTATATTCTTGGTAAATCTCTATTAAACACTAAACCTCTTTCATCAGAGCTCTCCAGCCTTCAAAAGGTCTCCAGACAACCTGTAAGGGCACTAGCACAGACAGAGGCATCAGCAGATGTAGAGGATTCTTCAGATTCAGATGACGAAGAGGACGAAGAAGTCGGATCTGGTGATGAAAACGTCGCACCTAATGGTCTCAATCAAGCTCAACAACAAGCATTTCCTGCCCCCCAAGCCAATGAAGAGATCCAATCTCCCGAACAACTTTCACGACTAACTCCAACTCCAACTCCACCTGGCTCCCCTAGCGCTAGTGGAACGTCTGAAGACGAAGCAGAAGAGGCCGAATTGCCTGGCTATGAGTAAGTAGCTCCGTAATAAGCTCTCTAAGTTCTCTTAGAAAAAAAGATTGTCTGCAAGATGGACACGAAGGTGCCCCTAGAAATAGGGGTCTTCTTTCTTCTTTGACTTTTTATCGGTACATCCTTTAAAATTCTGTTTTTTACAACCCTAAGGATTGACTATGGCTAGCGCACGAGAAAATATTAAATTAAAAAGTACAGAGAGCGATCAATGTTACTTCACGACAAAAAATAAGCGTAATACTACTGAGCGTATTGAGCGTCGAAAGTATGACAAAACACTGAGAAAACACGTCATTTTTAAAGAAGCAAAGTAGTGCTATTTGAACTTTCGATCATCAGAAAGTACCTGATACCCAGAAGGAAACAGCTATCTGTTTCTTTAATTGGGCTGATGTCGATTTTTGTGATTGCACTCGTTGTTTGGCTTGTTCTTGTTTTCCTTTCTGTCACAGAAGGGATTGAAAGGGGCTGGCTGGATAAACTGACCTCTTTAAATGCCCCCCTTCGGATCAACCCTACAAAAGCTTATTTTAATTCTTATTACTACCAAATCGACTCGATTAGCTGGACATCGAATTATCAGGAAAAGTCGATTGGGGAAAAGCTGGTGGCTCTTGAGACTAATCCTTATCAACCCAGTTCTGATATGGAAATTCCTTATAACTGGCCCCAGCCAGAAAAAAAGGATCTAGTCAAAGAAGTTTTTGCTATTCTTAGCAAGAACGGAGATCTTACTTGCCAAGACTATGAGCTGAGCGGCGCGATGATGCGTCTCCAAATCGTTAAAGACAATACGGCAAGCTACCTCACGCAAGCCTCTTATTTGGCCTCTTATACGGAAAATAACCCCTATTTTAATGGTCTCATCCTGCCACCGTCGATAAAGGACATAAACCATTTATTTAATCTGGCGAGTCAAAAGATCTCGGGCAGCTGTCTTGATGAGCCACCTTCTACCTCTTTGCATGAGAACTATCACGACAGACTCCATACCCTCCTTTCTCATATGACCATCACCGGGCTAAAACCCACCTACAGCCATTGGAGAATTCCCCCGGAACTCATTGAGGACAATAGTTCTTTTAAAGCCGATCACAATCAAACCCATATTTTGGTCCACGATCATGGGACAGGCATTTTAAAAAAGCAAAAGGGAAAGCTCTATTTTCAAAACGCTGAGACATCGGCCCCCGTTTTACTGCAAGATCCGATCACTTTTAAGGCGAAACTTAAACCAGCAAAAGATTTGCGCTTTCTCGTTGAAGCGAAAGTACAGAACAAGCTTTTAAAAGGTGAGCTTCCCTTTAAGGGGCTAGAGATCGCGTCGGCTAAGATTGAAAAGCCTCTGATTTTTAATCAGGAAGACACAGGTGTGATGCTTGCCAAAAGCTTTCAAGATGCAGGTGTTAAAATGGGAGATGTGGGATACCTCGCCTATTCTGCTGCGACGGCAAGCTCGGTGCAGGAGCAGAGGGTCCCCATTTACGTGAAAGGATTTTATGATCCGGGAATCATGTCAGTGGGCAACAAATGTATCCTCGTGCCACATGAAATCACCCGAACAATCAACCAATCGAGCAATTCCTTTAACTTTGATCCGACAATGGCAAACGGGATCATGGTATGGTTCAAGGATCTCAAATCTGCAGATAAAGTGAAGGCCGATCTAATCAAATCCTTTGAAGAGGCTGGCATTGATAAATACTGGAAAGTGACAACCTACAAAGAATACGACTTTGCAAAAGACCTTTTGCAACAGTTTCAAAGTGACAAATACCTTTTTACAATAGTTGGGATAATCATTTTAATTGTCGCCTGCTCTAACATCATCTCTTTGCTTATCATCATGGTTAACGACAAGAAAAAGGAGATCGGCATTTTGCAGGCCATGGGGACAACGAAAAAAAGTATCGCCTTTATCTTTAGTAGCTGCGGCCTTGTAATGGGGGTCTTGGGAAGCATTATAGGGATTATCGCTGCTCTCTTAACCCTCCATAATCTCGATTCCTTGGTTCATCTCTTAAGCTTTATCGAAGGACATGAGGCGTTCAATGCAGCCTTTTGGGGAGAATCGTTGCCGAATATGTTAAGTAATCATGCTTTACTATTTATTCTTATCACTACCCCCCTCATCTCTGTTCTTGCAGCGCTTGTTCCTGCTATTAAAGCATGCAGAATCAACACTTCATCGATTCTGAGGTCAGAATGAGCATCCTCGCTAAAAACCTCCATAAAACCTACAAAGGGACCACTCCTGTCAAAGTTTTATCAGGGGTCACTCTTGAGGTTCATAAAAACGAAACCTTGGCCATCATGGGAAAATCTGGGGAAGGGAAAAGCACCCTCCTCCACATTCTAGGAACGCTCGAGGACTTTTGCGAAGGGACACTAGAGGTTTGCGGCCATACAATCCCCTCATCCTACACTTCAAAGATTAGAAACCAGCACATCGGGTTTATCTTCCAATCTTACCACCTACTCGACGATTATTCCGCTCTAGATAACGTTCTCATGCCTGCAAGAATCCAAAGAAAAGGGGTGGATGAGAAAAAAGCACTTGAGCTTCTAGATCTAGTGGGGCTTGGAGCTAGGGCACATTTCTTAACAAAGCTCCTATCTGGCGGCGAAAAACAAAGGGTGGCCATTGCAAGGGCCCTTTGCAATAACCCTGATCTTATTTTAGCAGATGAGCCCTCTGGAAATCTCGATAGGACAAACTCAAAAATGATCTGCGATCTCTTACTTGCCACTGTAAAACAAATGGGAAAAACCCTTATCGTTGTCACACACGACAAAGAGCTCGCAGCTTCTTGTGATCGGACACTATTTTTAAATGATGGTAAATTATGCACATCTTAATGGTTGGAACGGGATATGTGGGGCTTGTAACTGGAGCCTGTTTTGCTGAGATGGGCCACCATGTGATTTGCCTCGACATCAATAAAGAGAAAATCGATCAGTTAAATCAGGGGATGATCCCCATTTACGAACCTGGCCTAGAAGAGGTTGTCAAGCGGAACATCGATTCAGGAAGACTCCTATTCACCAGTGATTATGCAGAGGCTGTTAAAAATTCTTCCGTCTGCTTCATCGCTGTTCCTACTCCCTCTGATGAAGATGGTTCTTGCGATCTTTCTTATGTTCTACAAGCTGCAACTAGTATTGCCGAGCATATGAATGAATATAAAGTGATTGTTGTAAAATCGACTGTTCCTGTAGGCACATCTCTCAAAGTAAAAGCAAAAATAAATGAAAAAACCACCCTCCCCTTTGATCTTGTCTCCAACCCTGAATTTTTAAAAGAGGGATCAGCGATCCTAGACTGCATGAAGCCAGACAGGGTCATTTTAGGAGTAGAGAGTGAAAAGAGTGTCGCCATTATGAAGGAGATCTATTCTGCCTTCACTCTGAATCATGACAGAATCCTGGTAATGGATATCCTCTCCTCTGAAATGACAAAATATGCAGCCAACGCGATGCTTGCAACAAGAATCTCGTTTATGAATGAGCTAGCAACTATCTGCGAGAAGCTCGGGGCTAACATCAATGAAGTGCGCATAGGCATCGGCTCCGACCAAAGGATCGGCTATCAGTTTCTCTATGCGGGTATTGGCTACGGCGGTTCTTGCTTTCCCAAAGATATCCGCGCGCTCCAATCTATGGCATTCGATGCAGGCCTAGAAACGCCCCTGATGGACGCAGTCGATAGCATTAACAACAATCAGAAGAAACTCCTCTTTAAAAAGATCTCCGCTTACTTTGGCGATGTCAAAGGTAAAACCATTGCGATCTGGGGTCTTGCATTCAAGCCCAACACTGACGACATGAGAGAGGCCCCCGCTTTAGTTTTAATCGAAGAACTTTTAAAACAAGGGGCCGTCCTGCGCGTTTATGATCCTGTGGCGATGCCTAAAGCAAAATCCCTTTTTAATGACCCGCGCATCCACTTCTGCAAAGACGAATACGACGCGGCCGAGGGTGCCCACGCGATAGCCCTTGTGACAGAGTGGAAGCAGTTCCGCTTCGCCGATTTTGAAAAGATCTTCCCCTCAATGCAAAAAAAGGTCTTTTTTGATGGGAGAAACCAATATAAAAAACAAGAGATGCATGCTAAAGGATTCGAATATTTTGGAATTGGACATTGAGTCCAAGCTAAGCGAGCTTATTCAAGAGCGCTTAGACCTTCCCCAGCATCTGCTTTTTAAGGCGGCGAGATATTCCCTCCTTTCTTCAGGCAAACGCCTCCGCCCCATTTTAACTCTTGCAACCGCCCAAACTTTTAATACTCCTCTAGAGTATGCCTTAATCCCTGCCTGCGCCATCGAAATGGTCCACACCTACTCCCTCATCCACGATGACCTCCCCTGTATGGACGACGACGACTTGCGACGCGGCATCCCCACCCTCCACAAAGTCTACGATGAAGCCCACGCCGTCCTTACAGGCGATTATCTCCTCACCTACGCCTTCGAGCTTTTAAGTACCGCCCCCCACCTCACATCTGACCAAAAACTCGCCCTTGTCAAAACCCTCTCTCAACACGCAGGCGGCAGCGGCATGATAGGCGGTCAAGTGATGGACATGCAAGGATCAAACGATTGGGAACAGATGCACCTCCTTAAAACTGCCTCTCTCATGATCTCTGCCCTCGAATTCGGCGCCATCATCGGCAATTGCTCCCCTTCAGACACAACCCACCTAAAAACCTTCGGCAAACAGATTGGCCTCGCCTTCCAAATCATCGACGACATCCTCGATAACGACATGCCCCCCACCGCCCGCCCCAAAGCTGAGAAGCTCTACAGCGGCGCCCTGGATTCCTTGCAACAATTGTCTACGCCAGCCCCTCTGTTGGAACAGCTAGCTCACAAACTCGTTTATCGCTGAGCGTAGAAATAGCGGCAGAGCGGCGTGTAGCTCTTCTCTAGTCATAAAATATGTCGAGTCCTCATAACGCTGAACTGAACGCACGTTAATCAGAGACACACATCGAGACCCACGAAAGATGCATATCCACCATGCTCTGAAATGTAAAGAATCGTAGAATTTTAAAAAAGGATATTTTTGATATGCGATTTGACTATCAATGTAATCGAGAACTTTTATTTTTCTATAACGACTATGCATTAAATTTGCCACCGCCTTGGCTTCTTCATACAGTTTTTGAGCCGTAAGCACCCTAGAAATCTCAGAAAGGGCAAGTGACTTAAAACCGTTATTTTCTTGAGGAATACTATTTGCTAGATTGAGCGCCTCGGAAAAGCGGTTTCGAGAAAGAAACTCTCCTAAAATTTGCGCCTGGTATTTATTCCTATGAGACCTCTGTAATATATGTTGAGTAAAATAAAAGGCCTCTTTTAGACGATTTTTAGCAAGGAGTTTTACATAAAGTCTTGGGAAAATATGGAGGAGAAGAAATTGTTTTATTCCCCCTTCTTCCATGTTAAATATAACAATTTCTCCAATTTTCAAAACATCTTCCCACAGATTTTGCTCAAAGAGTGCATAAAAAATTCTTATAAAGGAGGGGGTGTGATCTTCTGACCTTCTAGCTTCTCTAACCCATGAATCGATTGCAAGAGCTAAGAGAATCTCCCCTTTTAAATGAGGAAAAGAAAACTCATTCACATTCTCGGTGTGCGTAATATCCTCATCGGTTAAGATGAGGAATAACTCAAGAAACACGGTATGAATTTGCCCTTTGATTTGTTTCGCGTTTGACAACGTCAACTGACTAATAAGAAAGGTTATCTTCCCTTCGAATCGAGATACATCTGTTTGGAAATGATCCCTTGCATATAAGAAAAACTGCCCTGCTGACCTTTCGAGCAGAATACGTAAGTCTATTTCAGCAGTCGCCCTCACCGACCGAATCTCTCTACATGTCCTAGAAAAACTCAAGACCTCATTAGAAGTTAGAGTGGAACAAATGACCCCCAGACAATCTATAGGCAATCCTGATAAAGCGCGATTCCCCAAAAGGCCCGCATTCTCCTCAACCAGAAGCTGATACCTTCCAAAATTATTTCTTAACTCTACGCCATCACTAGACATATTTCCCTCATATTAATCAGCAATTAACATCTAATTATACCTTAAATCATAAATTTATACAATAATAAAATTTAATTTAATTATTATTAAATTATTTAAATATACCCAAATAAGCGCCGGAAAGCGGAGCCTCCGCATCAAAAATTGCTAGCGAAATAAAGAAAAATGGACTAAACTTTAAGATTTTACAGGAGGATATATGTCTGGACTAGGAGGAATTTCAGCTGCTGGATGGACAATGACCACTTTGCATGATGGCACTCGAGTTACAGAACGATACATGCTTGAAATCCAGATCGCACTACATGACACACTAAGAACACAAGGAGCTCTTGCAGTTCTTGTCCTACTTCAAGAATGCAAAAATTATAATTTTCAAACAAATAACAATTCAAAAAGGATTCTTGAAGGACTTAATTTAAGAAGAGATGAGGTAGTAGTAGAGACCCTTGTAAAAATTGTTCTGAATTCCGTTAAAGTCAACATTAGAAATGGAGTAAAGTATATTTCCATTGGTGATGCAGAAAAATCATATTAATAGCCAAAGCTTAGCTGCCATAACTAGTTGATTAAGAACAACTTACCTGAAACAAATACGTCCGCCTCTGAAACCTCAAAAACACGTCTTGCAATAAATAAAAAAATAGACAAGACTAAGCTTAGTTGACAAGGAGAAGGACATATGCGTATTGTTAATATGCGCGAAGCTAAAACTCATTTTTCAAAACTCGTAGATTCTGTTATCCATGGCAATGAAATTTTAATTGCCATGTCTGGAAAGCCTGTGGCCAAACTGAGTCCTATACCAAAAAAAACTCAAAGACGCTTTGGTGTTCTCAAGGGAAAAATCAAAATTTCTAAAGATTTTGACGCTCCTTTGTCTGATGAATTTTTAGATGAATTTGAGAGTTGATCATGCACTTATTGCTAGATACTCATGTGTTTCTGTGGTGTATTAAAAATGATCGGCGCCTTTCTAAAGCAACAAAAACTAAAATCCTACAAGCAGATGAAGTCTATATAAGCAGCGCATCCATTTGGGAAGCAACAATTAAAGTTAAACTCAAGAAATTAGATGTTGATATAGAGAAAATCGTAGAAGCAATTTCTAGTAGCGGTTTCTTAGAACTACCCGTGACAGTACAACATGCAGCTGCTGTTTCCCGTCTTTCAGATATCCATAGAGATCCCTTTGATCGTATCCTAATTGCCCAGTCGATGTGCGAACCTCTTACATTCCTTACCGCTGATGCAGAGCTTAAAAACTATTCTGACCTTGTTGAAGTTATCAATTAAGGATATCCCCTTCGCCTGAGTCCTCCACGCGGGGCTCCACATCAAAAATTGCTGCCGCAATAAAGCAACAAAGAGAAGAAAGTGCAGACACTGCTTGCACAATTGCCGTGGTGATAAATGCTCTTATCCGATATACTTTTGCTGTCTAACTAAGGAAATTTTGAATAACTTTAAAAGGAGAATATATGCAGCAGCAACAGCACCAGTTTCAGCTTCTATAGGAATGGCAATGGTCACTTTGCATGATGGTAGTCAAGTTCCAGAACCAGCCTTGGCTGTTACTATGGTGGCACTCAACTCAGTCCTAACAGAAGGACTTCGTGCAGCTAATGACTTACTTAAAAAATGCAAAGATCCTGAGTTTCAAATTACAGATGACTCTTCAAAAAAAACTCTTAAAAAATATCAGCTAATCGAAGAGGATGGAGGAGTGCATGATACAGTCAGCAAGATTGTTGTGAATGCCGCACGGGGCAACGGAGTATTCCTTCACTTTCTTAATCCGGTTAAAAAAGCTTAGTGGAGAGAGAAAACCTCAGAAGAAGGGAGAGGCCGGCTTTTAAAGAGAGGTGATGCGAAGGGGGGCCGCTGGCGCAAGGGAGTGTCGATTAAGCAGCCGGCGGCTGCTTAAGCGACACTCCCTTGCGCCAGCGGCCCCCCTTCGCATCACCTCTCTTTAAAAGCCGGCCTCCCCCTTCTTCCACCCCTTCGCGCAAATTTCAAAAAAGATCTTTTTTTTACATTTGGCGTGCAATTTATGATTCCTTCTGCCAGTATTATTAAAACTTTAACTTGGGAGGAAATATGACAGCGTTATCACCAGCAGCAGCAACAGCTGTAAACACCACACACAAATGTTCTTTTTCATTATGCGAAAAACCATCTGGTTTTATGGTAGCTTGTCCCACATGCGAAGAAGCTTTGTATTGCGGCAGAGGATGTCTCAAGGCAGACTGGAAAAATCATCAAGTTGAATGCCTACTAATGAAACAAGCACATCATTCCGCAGGTACTGAAGCAGACCCATCCTCTAGCTTCGTAGTTACTGAAGCAGCCTCAGCTATACCCAACCTGGCAAACACTTTGAGCTCAGCCTATAGTAGCGTTGCAAATAAAATCAGGACTATATTTGGCAGTACACAGTAAAATCAGAGTTCTAGATGGCAGCAGCACCAGTTTCAGCTTTTAGAATGGTGTCTATGGAAGCAGCACCAGCAGTTTCAGCTCTTAGGATGCTGTCAATAGTTACTTTGAAGGATGGTAGCCAAGTTCCACGAGAAGTCTTTAAGACTACTATGTCAGCACTTGATTCAGTAAAAAAGGCAAACCAAAGTGCCGTTGTCGATTTACTTAGAGTAAGCAAATCTTTTTATGGTTCAATTGTAAATAAGAATTCAATAATGACTCTTAGAAAATATGCACTGATCGATAAAGAAGGAAAAGTTAACGATACAGTCAAAAAAATTGTTCAGAACGCAGCCAGCGGCGAAGGAGTTTACCTTATATTTGTTGATCCGAGACGAAAGACTTAATAACCAGAACCTTGGAATTAAAAAAACTCTGCAAGTTTATTAATCTATCTCATAAACCGATAAACCTGATATAATTGCCATGATAATTAAGAAATTTTTGAATAATTTTAACTACGGGATATATGGCAGCAGCAATACCAGCTTCTGGAGATGGGACGGGGACTATTTTATGGATTACTTTGAGGGATGGCAGTCAAGTTCCAGAACCAGCTTTCACTGTTACTATGCTAGCTCTTGAGCAAATCCAAGGAAAGTCAATTTTTGCAGTTAGAGACTTAGTTAGAATATGCAAAGATCCTGATTATGAAATTGTAACTACTTTTTCAAAGAAAATTCTTACGAAAATCGGATTGATTGACAAAGAAGGAAATATACACCCTAGATGCATACCGATTATTCTGAATGCCGTTGAAGGCGATGGACAATCTCTTACATTTGTTGATCCAGTCAAACAAGAATAGAAGCACTTGCTCAAAAGCTAACAAACTTATTGTCTGAATGCCAAATTTCATCAGCGCAGAGTGGGGACTGAGACGCAGAGGTCGCAGAGAAAAAAATAAAAAAATATCTTTTTCTCTGCGACCTCTGCGTCTCAGTCCCCACTCTGCGCTGATGAAATTCGGCCTTCACAAAATAGGAACGTGTCATAATGAAGCATAAACCTCACCAAAAAGAAAAAAAAGCCCTGTCTGTTACAGGACTGCTAAGCCTTGTCCGGGATATTTTTTCCAAAATACCAAGTATAGTTCAGCCAAGAAAAATCAACTTGCCTGATTGCCTTATGGTGGGGTCTGGCTAAACCGGGATGGAATTGCTTTTTTAAAATTACAGCGATAATTTTTTAAATTATTTTTATTCAGCAGCTCCCGCGTCTTGCGGGAGCTGCTGCTCCCCCTCTTTCTTAATTGCGGATTATTCTTAAAATAAACATAATCCATTTTTATGACTGTATTTATTGAACGGGAATTATTTGCTCTTTATAGAGAGGATTGGGTTAAACGAGGGTTTGATATTCTCTTTAGCGCATCCGTGCTTGTGTTGCTTTTTCCTGTTTATTTTGTCATTGCGCTTGCCATAAAATGCTCTTCGAAAGGGCCTGTTTTCTATTCAAGTTTGCGGGCGGGTCTCGATGGAAGAATCATTAAATGCTATAAATTTCGCACCATGTGCATTGATGCAGAAGTGAAGCTAAAGAAAATTTTGGAAGATCCTACTTATCTTAGGGAATGGAAAAGATATTCAAAGCTTAAAAAAGACCCGCGCGTGACAAAAGTAGGCAAGTGGCTCCGCAAAACATCGCTCGATGAGATGCCCCAGTTTTGGAATGTGCTGAAAGGAGATTTGAGTGTTGTGGGCCCCCGGCCTTATTTAATAGAAGAAGTGATGTACCATTTGGGCTTAAGGAAAGAAAAAATTCTCTCCGTCCGCCCCGGCATTACCGGCCTTTGGCAAACCTCTGGACGCAATCTTCTTACTTTTGAAGAGAGGATCTCTTTAGAAGCTACCTACATCGATCTTCGCTGTTTTTCGTTAGACCTATTTTTGGTCTGCAAAACCATCCCCTTAATCATTAGAGCGAAAGGTGCCTATTGATCCTCCCTTTTTTTCTTGCACTCTTTGCAGCCATTTTTGGGACGGTCTTTTTTCCCGGCACTAGGATTTTGGCTTTCGTCCCCTTTTTTGGTCTATGTTACATGCATAAAAGCTTTATTTCCTCTTTGTGGATTGCAACCCTTTGCGGCATTATTTTAGACCTTCTATGCACAGAGCACCACTTTGGGCTATATGCGCTAGTCAGCTGTTTAGCAACGACTATCATGTATCACCAAAAACGGCATTTCTTTGATGACAAACCTCTAGCCCTTTCGATTTATACCTTATTTATTTCTATGGTTGTAAGTATTCTTCAGCTCATCCTATTTGCCACGCTGAGCTGGAAGTTGATTTTTACTGATGTGATCGGGATGTCATTTTTTGATGCTTTATATGCCTTCTTATGGTTTACTTGTCCGATAAAAGCTTATGATTATATTCACAAAGAGATCAGGCGTTTTGGATGGAAGGACTTTTTCTTAAAGAGACTAAAAACGGATGAATAAAGTTACGATCATTGACGGCAAAGCCATTGCAGCAAAGCTTGAAAAAGATTTAACGGAAAAGCTTGCCGCCTCGCATAAAAAACCTGGCTTAGCTTTTGTCCTCGTAGGAAATAACGCTGCATCCAGGTCTTACGTTAGCATGAAGAAAAAGGCCTGCGCAAGGATTGGGATTCTCTCCATCGACAAGGAGTTTCCTGAGACTATTTCAGAAGCACATTTAACCGAAGAGATCAACTGGTTAAACCGGGATCCTGCAGTTCATGGCATTCTCGTCCAATTGCCCCTCCCTTCTCATATTTCCACAACAAATATTATGGAAGCGGTAAATCCCCAAAAAGATGTCGACGGCTTTCACCCTATCAACGTCGGAAAAATGCTTCTTGGAGAAACAGACGGCTTTTTGCCTTGCACCCCAAAAGGGGTTGTCGTTCTTCTTGCCTCAGCAAATATTCCGGTAGAAGGGAAACATGTCGTCATCGTTGGGAGGAGCAATATCGTTGGCAAACCCTTAGCTGCCATCCTCATGCAAAAAGCCCCCCACTGCAATGCAACAGTTACCGTAGCAAACAGCTACACGAAAAACCTTAAAGAGATCTGCAAAAGCGCTGATATTTTAATTGCTGCTATTGGCAGCCCAAAATTTATTACCAAAGATATGGTAAAACCAGGTAGCGTTGTGATAGATGTAGGAATCAATCGAGTGAATAATCTTATCATCGGCGATGTTGACTTTGAAAATGTGGCCCCCATAACTTCTCACATCACCCCCGTTCCCGGAGGAGTGGGTCCCATGACCATTGCTATGCTGATGTCAAACCTTTTAAGGAGCGTTTCATGAGAACAATTTTATGTTTTGGAGACTCAAACACCTGGGGATACGATGGGAAAGACAACACAGGCCTCCGCTACCCTAGAAATGTCAGATGGACGGGCGTTTTAAAAGAGCATTTAGGCAAAAATTATGAGGTGATCGAAGAGGGGTTAAACGGGAGAACCACCGTCTTAAACCATCCCATCACCGGAAAAATCAAAAACGGTAAAAAATACCTCCCTGCCTGTTTAGCTTCTCACACACCCATTGATCTTGTCATCATCATGCTTGGATCGAACGATGCCAAAGCTTGCTTTGCCTTAACTGCTGAAGATATCGCCATGGGAATGGATGTTCTCCTCAATATCATCAAAAACTCTGCTTGCGGGCCAAATCATACGGTCCCTCACATCCTACTCATGTCTCCCCCTCCCATGAAATCCAAAAACGAACGATACAAGGGAGGCGAGGCCCGACTTAAAGCGCTCGACCCCTACTATTACCAACTCTCCCAAAAATACGGCTGCTCCTTCCTCGAAGCGCGCAAATTCGCCACCACCCTCGGCCTCGACGGCCTCCACCTCGACGCAAAAGCCCACAAGAAGCTCGGCGTCGCCGTCTCCGCCATGGTCACCCGCATCTTCAAAGAATAAGACACGCGCATGAACAAGTGGATCGGGCACGCACGCGGGCACGGGCACGGGCACGAAAGAGGGAAGAGGTAAAGGCTTCTTTTCTTTCCGGATTTCGTGCCCGTGCCCGTGCCCGCGCGCGTGCCCGATCCCACTTGTCCATATTGATTGAATTATTATGTTAGATACCCTATAGTAGGGTGATATGGTGAAAAAGGGACATACCGCTAAGTACGATAATCTATCCAAAACAATCCTCCAATTTATCTCGGGGAAAAAATACACCCCTATGGGCCCTGCCGCTCTGTTTCAGAGGCTTAAGATCCCTCCTGAACTGCTGGAGATGTGCAAACAAATTATTTTAGACCTGACCGAGCAAGGGATCTTAGAAAATAAGAGAAAACAGGTCTGCCTTAAAGTGGTCAAGCCTGAAACAATTACCGGAATCCTTCACATGCATCCCCGAGGCTTTGGATTTGTTCAGCCTGACCATCCTACCCAATATGCTACAGATATTTTTATTCCTAAGCATATGACCGACTCAGCTGTTGATGGAGACCTAGTAGAGGTGGTCGTGAATCCCGATTCCAATTGGGAAAAAGGGCCTGATGGAAAAGTGGTTGCCGTTTTAAAACGAGGACGCACCCACATTGCCGGGACCATCCGTGAAATGGATTCTCATAACCATCTCATCGTCTACGCTCCCCTTTTAGGAACTTCTAAAGCGCTCGTCTGCGATAACCCTCAAAAGCTTCCGGTAAAAATTGGAGAGCGGGTGATCGTGAAAGTAAAAAAATGGGGCGATGAAGAGGATGCAACCACTGGAGAAATTCTCTATTCCATAGGGCATATTAACGACCCCTCCTGCGATGTCCCAGCTGCGATCGAAGAGTTTGACCTGCCTAAAGATTTTTCCCTCGAGGCCATAGAAGAAGCAAAAGAATTTGGCACCACGGTTTCTAAAGCGGATCTCCGGGGCCGAAAAGACCTCACCAAAACCACATCGTTCACCATCGATCCTGAAACAGCAAAAGATTACGATGACGCGCTGTCAATCAGCGTAGATAACAAAGGGAACTTTCATGTCGGCGTCCACATTGCAGATGTCGCTCACTATGTCCTGCCCAATTCTTATCTCGATTGCGAAGCAAAAAAAAGATGCAACTCGACCTACTTTCCAAACTTTTGCCTCCCCATGCTTCCCGAAGAGCTTTCCAATCAGCTCTGCAGCTTAAAAGCAAAAGTAATCCGCCTGACCGCTTCTGTTCTCATGGATTTTGATAAGGAAGGGACCCTTACAAAATATGAGATTGTCCGCGGCTATATTAAAAGCGCGAAGCGATTCACTTATGAAGAGGCAAAAAAAGTCTTAGACGGGAAAGTTAAAAGTCCCTACAAAGGAGAACTTCAACTCATGGAAAAGCTCTGCCTCCTCCTCAGAAAAAAAAGGAGAGAAAGAGGGAGCATCGATTTTGCCATGCCAGAAACAGTCATCGTCATAGACGAAAAAGGCTGGCCCACCGGGATGAAAACAATCGAGTATGATATCACCCATCAGCTCGTGGAAGAATTCATGCTTAAGGCCAATGAAATTGTCGCAAAGCATCTTGCAGATCAAGGGAAACCCCTTCTCTATCGAATCCACGAAGAACCCTCCCCCGAAAACCTCGAAGATTTTTATGCCATGGCGCGCACACTCGGATTTAAGCTCCCTAAAGCTCCCGAGCCCCATGATTTACAACAGATGTTTCATGAAGCAAAAAACACCCCTTACGGACAACAACTAGCCATCGGCTTTATTAGAAGCATGAAACTCGCCTGCTACTCCCCTGAAAATGTTGGGCACTTTGGACTTTCCCTTGAGCATTACTGCCATTTTACAAGCCCCATTCGCAGATACAGCGATCTCATTATTCAACGGATCCTCTTTGAGGATGAATTAACGCAGGAAGAGCTTGATGCGATAGGACTTCGCTGCTCAGGCCAAGAAAGGGTCTCTTTCCGCGCTGAGACAAGCGTCAAAACCTTAAAAAAACTCAGGCTATTAAAAGTTGAACTCGACAAAGATCCGAGCCGCGAATTCACAGGATCTATCACCAAAATCAAGCCTTTCGGGATCCAATTTGAAGTGACCCCCATGATGGTGGAAGGATTTCTACATGTCTCTGAGCTCGAAGACGATTATTTCATCTACGACCCAAGAGGCCACCTCACCGGCAAATACACAGGAAAAATCCACAAAATCGGCGAAACACTCAAAGTCCGCCCCAAATCCCTCGACTTCATCCTCCAAGAAGTCGCTTGGGAACTTATCTGCAAAAGACAAAAAGGATCAAGAGGAAAAAGAACCCTCCCAAGAAGACGAGATTCCCGCCGGCGCTAATCTTAGGCCCGAACGAGACAGTTGCAAAAGCCTATCTTAACCGCGAAGCGGTAATTTAATCGCGATAGCGATGACAGTTGCTAGCCGTGGCGTGACCGAAGGGAACCCACGGAAAACGTCCACCCTCACATCAGAGCCGCGAACAGCGGCGACACCGACAAAAAGAGTGTCGCCGCTGCTCGCGGCTCTCGTATCAGGGTGGACGTTTTCCGTGGGTTCCCTTCGGTCACGCCACGGCTAGCAACTGTCATCGCTATCGCGATTTAATGGCCGCTTTGCGGCTAAGAAATGTATCACGTTATATTTGATGGTTAAAATGCATATCCTAGGCCGCCGCCAAAGACGAAGCCACCCACCTGGACTTTCTCTCCTTCGACATGGGTTTTATCATAAGAGTGAAAATGGGTCTTCTCATACGAATATTCTCCAAAAACATCTATGAGCAAATTCTTCCGGGAAAGAAAATTAAACCCTGTATTGACAAATCCACCTATCCCATTCCGACTAGCATTTGTAGGTACATAAGAGGAATGATTATGTTGGTGAAAATAAAAATAGCGAGGCCCTATGGCAAAATAATATTGGATACGGGGAGAAATAAAGAAAATAGGTTTTATTCCCAAACTTACAGGAAGCATCCAAACCGATGTTCTCTGATCTCCACTAAGCGATCTACCATGTTTCGATAAATATTCAACACTCCCATATAGATTAAGCCCATCCAGGACAGGGCAAGATCCGCTTAGCTGAACATCCAACCCTCCGTCATCATAAATCTTGCGCATCGTATGGTTGGCAAAAAAGAAATACCCCGCCTTAACCTCAAGAATAGGCATAACTTCACGTGAGCAGCAAGCCACTGTAGGACAAGGTTCACTTACCTGAGCCTCTACTTTCTCCTTATCAGGAACACCGCTCGCCGCCATATCAGGAACTTCGCTCTCCTCCTTGTCAGGGAAAAGGAAATCTTCAAGCGTAGGCTGAACTTCTTCGCAAAACACCTGCGTCAACAACACAGAAGGCAAAATCAGACAAAAAAGAGGTTTTAACATATAAAAATCCTTTAGTTAATTGTAATATCCACTGGAGCACTTTCATTTCCCGCAGCATCAAAAGCGGTGATAGCGTAGCTCGTTACAGCCCCTTTCTTTTGGTTATGATCCTCGTATTGAGACGCAGACGCGCTTAAAGTAGCAATTTTCACTCCACTCCGATACACATAGTAGCCTGCTACACCTGTAGACAAGCTAGGGCCCCATTGCAATAGGTTAAATCTTTCGATAAACGTACCAAAGTTGTTCTTTTTCTTACTGCCACTAGGATTTTGTGGCGGCTGAAGGACTGAAGGAACACCTCCTAGTGTAGAAAAGCTCGAGTAAACATTAGAACCGCTTAACCAAGTAAACATGACGTTATTCCCTACCACACTCACCCCTACAAAATCGGCAAAGTTAGACGACGCATTAAGTTGCACACTATCCACACCATTTGTAATATTTACAGGAGTGCTCCAATTTGTTCCCTGATCGCTAGAAAAGCTCGCATATGCATCATTAGATAAACCATCTACCCAAGTTACAACATAACCGACATCTGAGCCGCTTACTACGACATCTGTACCACCAGCCAAACCACTTGCAATGGGTGAAGGTGTGCTCCAAGTCGTTCCATCATCTGCAGAAAAACTTGAATATGCATTACCAGCGTTATCTTGCCAAGTTAGCATAAAACCAGCTGCAGTACCACTTACCCAAATATCAGAATTCACAAGTGCAACCGGCATAGGGGCGGCTGCCGTTAGACTCCAACTCGTGCCATTAGTAGAAATAAATGGAGTAATATTCCCCATGTTCACATTCGCAACAGCCATAAATTTTGGACCAAACCCACTTACCAGTATGGGAGCAGAAACGAGTGTCATCTCCGGAAATGATACGGGATTCCAGGTCATTCCATTATCAGGGGAAATACCTGAATAAAATGAAAATATCATAGACATCGGCGGAACAAGCCAGGTAACCACAAAATCTGCTGATGTTCCACTTATAACGGTAAATAGCGAGGAAGCTTCACTGCTATTAATTTCGTCAGGAGAACCCCAGGGACCACCGGGAGGATATAAACTAGTATAAGGATAGTTTCCAGACGCGGGAGGCTTCCCCTCGGTATCAAGATCTACCCACGACGCCATAAAACCTGCAGCCGTCCCACTTACCCAAGTAGGGAAATAATGGCCCGGCGATGCCGTTAGTTGCAAAGGATTAATCGACGCGTTAGTCCAAGAACCACCATCATTAATAGAAAAAGCCGAGAACGCAGTAAGTATACCCGGCGGCGCACCTGCAGAAATAGTAAACGTCGTCATAAATCCCGATCCGTTTCCACTCACTACAGGAGGGGTAACAACATTTCCTAGTTCAAGCCCCGAAGTTGTAACCTGCACAGGGGCTCCCGGAGACAGCGGATTAGCAGCAAACTGTACTGATGGCAGCAGCACAGAGACCAGAGCAATTACCGGCAAAGCCCATTTTTTGTACATTTCTGCTACTCTCATTTTGGATCGTGTATAAAAATTTTTCACAAAAAAGTCAAACACCATTTAGTTAATTGTAATATCCACTGGAGCGCTTTCATCTCCCGAAGCATCAAAAGCGGTGATAGCGTAGCTCGTTACAGCCCCTTTCTTTTGGTTATGATCCTCGTATTGAAACGTGGTCGCATTTAAAGTGGCAATCTTCACCCCATTGCGATAGACATAATAACCCGCCACTCCTGTGGATGGGCTTGGGTTCCATTGCAATAGGTTAAATCTTTCGAAAAACGTTCCGAACTTATTCTTTTTCTGATTGCCACTAAGATTTTGTGGCGGCTGAAGAACTGAAGGAGCTCCTCCTATTGTACAAAAGCTCGAATAAACATTTGCATCAGTGCCTGTCCAAGTGAACATGACCTCACTCCCCACAACACTTACCCCCACAAACCAAGCAAAGGCACTCGTCCCAGAAGAAAATGCATTATTATCAATAGTTACAGCAGGACTCCAAGTCGTTCCCTGATCGCTAGAAAAGCTCGCATGTGCACCGCCCATAGAATCTATCCAAGTCGCAACAAAACCCACATCAGAGCCGCTCACCGCGACATCTGTATTAGCAGCCAATCCAGTTGCAATGGGTGAAGCTGTGCTCCATGTGTTTCCATTATCAGTAGTAAAACTTGAAAACGCATCCTCTGAAGTATCTCTCCAAGTCACCATAAAACCATCTGTAGTTCCACTTATCCAAAAATCAGAGGCCGCAGGAACAGAGGGAAAGAGGAGTGACATTGGAGTCCATATCGCTCCAGCTCCATCATCGGAAAAAAATGGATGACCTACTCCCGATTCTTCCAGAATAGCCATAAAATTTGAACTAACCCCACTTACAAATACCTGGCTTGTCATCGCGCATATCCCATGAATCATATGGTCAGTCCAACTCGTTCCACTGGGAGCAAAACTCGACCAAAGTGCATTACTACCCCTCCACGTAACCACAAAACCTACAGTGGTTCCAGCTACAACACTATATATAGTAGCGGGTTCGGCATTATCAATTTGATCAGGAGAACTCCAGGTACCGCTCTGGTATAAACTAGTATTAGGGGCGTTTGAACTTGGAGGCCCGCTCGGATCCGTATCTACCCATGATGCCACAAAACCTGTTGCGTTTCCACTTACCCAAGTGGGAAAAACATCCGTTGTAGTCAGGGTGTTAATCGGCGGTGTAGTCCAAGAAGCACCATCATTGCTAGAAAAACCTGAGAACGCAAAAAACGAGGGCGAGAAGCCAACAGTATTAAAAATAGTAAACGTTGTCATAAAACCCGTAGCGTTTCCACTCACTACAGGAGGGGTAACAACAGCTCCTGCTGCAGCTGTCGTAGCTGTAACATTCACAGGGGCTCCCGGAGACAGCGGATTAGCAGCAAAGTTTATCGAAGGAAGAAGCGAAGCAATCAGGGCAATTACCGGCAAAGACCATTTTCTAGACATTTAGACAACTCCTTGTTTGGATCATATGTGTAAAGATTTTCCAGAAAAAGGTCAAACATATTTTGCGCTTTATTGGCTTCTGTGCAATGATGCGTGGTACCATGAAAAAGTACTTCATCACCGGGCTTGTGATCTTGCTTCCGTTAGTGATCACTATTGCCATTGTCGGGTTTATCATTAAAGTGCTCACAAACCCCTTTATGGGGATGATCTCTAGCGTCCTTTCCCATTTGCATATCATTGACAAAGGATTTTTGTTTTTAAAGCCGGAACAATTGATCAGAGTTACTAGCCAGCTTCTCATCTTGGTTTTGCTCTTTCTCGTAACCGTCGGATTGGGAATCATTGCAAGGTGGTTTTTTATCAACAGCTTAATGAAGTTGGGCGATAAAATATTACGGCGAATCCCTCTTGTTAATACAGTCTACAAAACGACACAGGACATCATTCAAACCCTCTTTGTATCTGATAAAAAATCGTTAAAACAAGTGGTCATGATCCCTTTCCCACAACCCGGAATATACGCTATGGGGCTAATTTCAAGAGATGCTCCTAAGGTCTGCTGCGAAAAGACAAACGCCGATTTAATTTCTGTCCTAATCCCCACAACACCTAACCCTACCACCGGTTTTTTGCTCATGTATCCCAAAGAACAACTTATTTACCTCGATATCAAACCTGAAGAGGCCATTAAATATATAGTATCCTGCGGAGTCATCATCCCTGAACATCCGTCCAAGGCTCTATGAAGAAATATTTACTTACTGGACTTGCCATCCTCCTCCCCTTTGTACTGACAATAGCCATCATCGTTTATCTATTTGATCTTTTTACCGAGCCATTTTTAGGGATTGTGCAGAGTATCTTCCCCAATGAAAGGATCTCCATATTTATCAGCAGACTCATTGTGTTTGCTCTTTTAGTGCTGCTGATATTTATATTAGGCTTTTTTGCCAGAAAATTCTTTTTCAGGGCTCTCCTCAACTGGTCAAATGCCCTTTTTTCCCGAATCCCCTTTATTAAAGGGATCTATAAACTCACAAAAGATGTCACCAATGCCATGTTTACCGAAGGAAAAAAAACATTTAAAGAAACAGTTCTCATCCCTTTTCCTTCGGGAGACTCCCATGCCCTAGGTTTTATCACAGGGGAGATCCCCGAAAGATTAAAGCAAGTCCTCTCAGAGACTGAAGTGAGTGTGTTTGTCCCCACCGCTCCCCAACCCATCTCCGGATTTTTATTACTTTCCCCAAGAAAATTTTTACATCCCGTCGACATCACAACCGAAGAAACATTTAAATTTTTACTTTCATGCGGCACTTTCCATCCGGGAGAGGAACCGAAGGAATAAGAAAAAGAAGATCGGGCACGCACGCGGGCACGGGCACGGGCACGAAATCCGGAAAGAGAAGAAACCTTAACGTCCTCCCTCTTTCGTGCCCGTGCCCGCGTGCGTGCCCGATCTTCTCTTCGTCTTCCTCCCCCTAGAAATATTTTACCTTTACAACTACAACCCCATTTCTTATAATTTAAGCATCTTTTAAGAAAGGAGCCTATTATGGTCAGAATCAGCAAACAAGAAGAAAGAAGAAGCCGCTCTCCTAAGCGCTGCCGCCCTCCGTCGCCCAAGACAGGAACAAAACAAGACAACCTGCCGCAAGGATTCAAAGTCCACGCCAATGCGCTTGAAGGCTCATTTGAAGCATTTATTCCAAAAATTAAATAAGTAAAAGGTTACCACAATGACAAGACATGCAAGTTATGGAAAATCGAACAAAGGCGCCAAGAAGCGTAACGTATTAAAACGTTTTGAACGTGTCGATGTACTGCGTAGCTTAGGGCGTTGGAAAGACGGCGAAAACAAACGGGTCACCAACCTTCCTAAAACTCCAGTTCCCTCATAGAGAACGATGAGCGATGAATAATGAGTAATGAACGGAAGAGGGAAAGAAAAAGAAATGCTGAATGGTGAATGCTAAACGAAAAGCGGGAAAAACCGCCTTTAAAGTTACTGTATTTAATCGTCAGAAAGATCTCAAAATCTCTTCTGCTGCTGTTAAAAAGCTTGTGCGCGCGCTCATAGAAAAAATGGATGTTGCTTGTGAAGAGATCATCGTCCATTTCGTGAGCCAAAAGAAGATCTGCGCACTACATGCCCAATTTTTCAATGACCCCTCCCCAACAGATTGTATCACATTCCCTATGGACAAAAAGCTCCTGGGAGAAATTTTCGTTTGCCCCAAAGCTGCTATCGATTATGGGACAGAACCTTACCTGGAAACCACCCTGTACATCGTTCATGGCCTTCTTCATTTACTGGGCTATGATGACATAGATCCCAAAGATCGTCAAAAAATGAGAAAAAAAGAAAAATGGTGCTTGAACTTTTTAAATGAGAATCAGATAAAGTTAGATATATGGTAACAGAATTCCCGCTAGCGCACCCCCTACTAGCAGTCATCTTTCTTTTAGGCTCTACCCTCTTAAGCGGGGTCTATAACACCTTGCAAAGAATGGGCCAGCTCGAGGCGGAGGAACTTTTTACCAAACGATCAAGATCCTCGTTTTTTCATATCATTTCGCGCGCCATCTCTCGGGAGAAGCAATGGCAAAACCTCCTTTTCTCAGTTAACTTCACTAAAGGGGTTTTCCAGCTCTGCTATGCAATCACCGTATTCTTCTTTTTTGTTTACCAGGAACCTTTTAACCGGGCCTTAAGCGCTGAAGCCCTTCAAATCCGCTGGGATCCCTTTTGGATCCTGATCATTATCGCCATCAGCATAGTTGTCTACGTCGTGATCGATTTCCTTATGAACCTCTTTGCCGTCTCAAAACCAAAACTTTATTTATCGGTCTTTTTTCCTGTTGTCTCCCCTCTCATTCTTCTCTGCTTCCCATTAAGCTACCTTTTTGTAAAAACCTTTAAATTCTTTACTCCATCGGCGGAAACAAAACCCCTTCCTCCTACATTTAAACTTAGGGACAAAATTTTAGAATTTTTACGCGAGTCCAGACTCACCCGCTACCTAGAACCTAGCGAGCAGGCCCTCATTTTGTCGATTGCTTCCTTCAAAGAAAGAATAGCCAGGGAAATCATGGTACCCAGAATCAATGTCTTTAGTCTATCTTCAGACACAAGCATTGAGGAGGCAGCCACCCACTTTATTGAGCAAAACTACAGCAGAATCCCCGTTTATAGAGATAGTGTCGACCATATCATCGGGGTGCTTTTGTACAAAGACGTATTAAATATTTATGCAAAAAAATCAAAAGAGATCCACTCTCCTGTCGAATCTCTTGCAAAGCCCGTTCTCTACACACCTGAAACTAAAAAAATCTCTTCCCTCTTGCAGGAATTTAAAGCCAAACAGATCCACCTCGCTATCGTGGTCGACGAATACGGTGGAACAGAAGGGATCCTCACTATCGAAGATATTTTAGAGGAACTCGTAGGAGAGATCGCAGACGAGTACGACAGCGGCACAGAAACACTCTTTACCGCCCTCCCCACAGGCGGGTGGATCGTCGACGCAAAAATGGGCATTTTTGAAATCCATGAGCAGCTAGGCATTACAATCCCCGAAGGGGCAGAATACGAAACAATAGGCGGCTATATCTACCATAGGGCAGGCTCTATCCCAACAAAAGGCTGGCGCATCCACCATGATGACTTCGATCTCGAAGTGATCAGCTCTAGCGAAAGAGCCATTGAGAAGGTCAAAATTACACCGTTATCTAAGAAATAAAGAGAAGATCGGGCACGCACGCGGGCACGGGCACGAGCACGAAATCCGGAAGGAGAAGAAGCCTTAACGTCTTCCCTCTTTCGTGCCCGTGCCCGTGCCCGTGCCCGCGTGCGTGCCCGATCTTAGGCCTCCGCCTGAAATAAACTGTTTTCTTTTTATTGTTTATCCTTTATCCTTCATCTTTTAGCCTTTAAAAAAGTTGGTTTCTCCATGCGTCGATCGATTTGTTTTTGTGAGCCTAATAGTGTTTTAGCTGGCAGTGTGTCTACTTGGAAGTTTTGTTATACAACAGCTGCAACTCTTCCCAAAGGGGCAGCACTCCGTTTTGACTTGGCTAGCATGGGAAGGGATATCGACTGGGAAGTACCTCAAACCAATCCCAAAGAAAAAACAAATCTTATCTGGGCAGAAATGGAGGGAACAAAAGCTTTTAATGCCACCGCCGTGGAAGTCCCTGATAGCTTTGCCCCCGTCTTTGATTTTATCCTTCCAGCAGAGTTAAAAACCGGCGAGACTCTAACGATTTTTTTAGGACAAAACAGGGCGCAGACTACAGTAATGAGACGCCGTCCTTTTAATCTCTATATCGATCCGAAAGGGAAAAAAGATTTTAAAGAAGCAGAAGTATTCACAATGGATATCCGTGGAAATGTTTTAACTAACATTCGGATCATCGCCCCATCGATTGTTTCTAAAAATAAACGTTTCGATGTCATTGTTCGCTTTGAAGACCAATTTGGAAATTTGACAAGCAATGCGCCCGAAGGAACATTAATCGACCTGAGCTATGAGCATTTAAGGGAAAACCTCAACTGGAAACTTTTCATTCCCGAAACAGGATTCATTACACTTCCCAACCTCTATTTTAATGAAGCCGGCGTCTATAAAATTCAACTGCGCAACATGCAAAATGGAGATAAATTTTATTCCTATCCTATTAAATGTTTTTCCGAGCTAAACTACGCCATATATTGGGGCCTTCTCCATGGAGAATCTGATCGGGTCGATTCAACCGAGAATATCGAAAATTGTCTCAGGCATTTCCGTGACGAGAAATCGCTCCAGTTTTTTGCGACCTCTTCTTTTGAAAGCGTCGAAGAAACTCCTCAAGATCTTTGGAAGACCATCTCTACCTATATCGCTGAATTTAATGAAGATTACCGATTTGATACATTTTTAGGATTCCAATGGTGTGGAGATCCTAAGACCGAAGGGCTCCGTCAAATTATCTATTCAAAAGACGCCAAGCCCATTTTACGAAAAAAAGATGCAAAGACCAACACTCTTAAAAAAATCTACAAAGGCGTTGTACAAAAAGAGATCCTAGCAATCCCTTCATTTACAATGGCCAAGGGATTTCAATTTGATTTTGAAGATTTTACAGATGATGTAGAAAGAGTAGTAGAGATTTACAATGCATGGGGATCCTCAGAGTGTTTAGCTAAAGAAGGTAATCTGCGTCCCATTACAACAACTGGCAAATCAGGCATCTCTGAGACTGAAGAGGGGTCCATCCGCAAAGCGCTACTTAATAACAGACGCTTTGGTTTTGTTGCCGGAGGTCTTGACGATAGAGGAATTTTTAATGGTCTTTTTGAAGGAGACCAAATTCAATATTCTCCCGGCCTCACAGCCATCATTTCTATAGAACAAACCCGTGAAGCCCTTTTACAGGCCCTCATTAACAGACATTGCTATGCAACTACAGGAGAAAGGATCATCCTCGGATTCTCCATTGCAGGCGCAAATATGGGAAGCGAACTTAATACAAAGGCTAAACCAGGCCTTGTTCTTAATAGACACATCACGGGGTATGTTGCTGGAAGCTGCGAGATCCAAGAGGTCCTCATCATACGCAATGGCAAACCCTTTAAAACGCTATATCCTAAGACAAATCACTTTGAATTTGCCTTAGATGATACTGACCATCTTAACGGAGTTGAGGTATCATCCAAAGATGAACGCCCCCCATTTGTCTACTATTACGCCCGCGTATTGCAAAGTAACGGCCACATCGCCTGGAGCTCCCCCATCTGGATCGACCACATAGCCGAAGTAAAAGCCCCACCCTCAGCAGCGCCAGCAGCAGCGGCAGCCCCAACCCCCGCAAAAAAGAAGACCAAACCCAAGAAATAAGAAACGCAAAACGCAAAACAGAAGAGAAGATCGGGCACGCACGCGGGCACGGGCACGGGCACGGGCACGAAATCCGGAAAAAAAAGAAGCCTTAACCTCTTCTTTCTTTCGTGCCCGTGCCCGTGCCCGTGCCCGCGTGCGTGCCCGATCTTCTCTTTCTTAGTCCATGCACGCATCTTAAAGATTTTTTATCCGTTACATATAAATTCATCTATCTAGTATCATCCAATTCATGAAAAATTTAATTTTAATCTTGATGATTCTAGTATCTCCTCTAATTTCTGAAGAGATCAATAAAATTCAAATTCCCTATCTGATGCAAAGCGGGGACTTTGATAAATCCCTCACCCTTTATGAGCAATACAAAGCTCAAATTGGGCGGCATGATTTTGAGCTACTTGGACAAGCCTGCCAAATTATCTTGGAACAAGGGGCCAAAAGCGATGACTCAGAAAAGCAGCTTTTGAGCATTTATGGCGCTGGAATTGCAGGGATAACCTCCTGTATCGATCTTTTGGAAAACACTATCACTGCCTCCGCACTGCAAATCCAGATGGCGAGTATCCAAATTTTATCTCAAATGCAAGATGACCGTGCAGATGAACTCTTAACAAAAGCGATGTCCTCAGATCATTTTGGTGTAAGAATGGAAGCTGCCTATCAGCTATCAGTGCGCAAACATATCAAAGCAGTTGGATATATCGAGTCTTTGATGCATAGGCTTCCTCCGCAGCTCCGCTTCTTCTTCCCCCAGTTTTTTGCCCTTATTGGCACTAAGGAAGCTGTCAACATCCTAAAGCTGATGATGAACGATAAAGAGGTGCAAACACGCATTGAGGCTGTTTTAAATGCCGCCCGTTTTGGCAGAGACGATCTTCTCCCCACTATCCGGGCCAATGTGACCCATGTCAATATTCCTGAACAAGAATCGTGCGCTTTTGCTCTGGGCGCACTGAAAGATTCCAAATCTATTCCTAAACTTAAAACCCTCATTAAATCTCCGAATACCAATGTTAAGCTAGCGGCGCTCCGCTCGCTACACATGCTAGGAGACACCGCCATAGATCAAGAAATTATAGAAATGGCAAAAGCGAAAGATCTATTTGCCATTGCTATTCTAGGCGACATCAATAACTCTGAAGAAGTTTTAGCAGAACTATCAAAATCTGAGGACCTCCAAGTTAAATACAACGCTGCAATTGCCCTTTTACAGAAAAAAGACAATAGATGTATCGAGCCTATCCTAGAAATCCTCATCCGCGATGTACGCGACTTGGGCTTTTTCCCAAATCCATCACATGGCAAATCGCTCACCGCATGGAAGGTGATCACTTCTGCAAGACAGCATATAAAAGAATATCCTTACGATCTTTACGCCGTGTCCCTAGCGCTGCGCGAACACCTCTTAAAACAATGCCTCGAATTAAAAGAGAAGGAATTTTTACTCATTGCCGACCTCGTCTTTGAAAGCAAACAAACCTCCCTTATACCGCTCCTTGTCCGTCTACTTGAAAACCTCCAAACACCCGAAGCAAAAAACCTCCTCCAACACAAAGCACAAAAAGCAGGAGCGCCCCTCATACGCGCTTATAGCAACCTTGCAGCCTTCCGCCTTAACATGGGTGGAGGACACGAAAAAACCTTGAAGCAATGGATCCAAGATCAAAAAAATAACGAGATGATCCGGTTCCGCCCCGCACTCCCCTTTGACATACGCCTGCCCGATACCTCTTTTGAGCTTACCCCCGAAGAAAGCTCTCTTCTCCTCATAGAATCTTACGAGGCTCTAGCCGCCCGTCATGAAGAAGGATGTATCGACATCCTCCTTAAAACTCTAAAAGAGGGGAACCCTAAAAACAGATGCGTCATCGCAGGACTGATCCTAAAGAGCATCGAATGAACGATGAACGATGAATGATGAGTAATGAACTTAAGAAAATGAAGAGGAAGATCGGGCACGCACGCGGGCACGGGCACGGGCACGAAAGAAAGAAGGATCTGAGTTCTCTCTTTCCCTCCCTCTTTCGTGCCCGTGCCCGTGCCCGCGTGCGTGCCCGATCCTCTTTCTTTCTTTTTCTTTTTCTTCTACTCATTACTCATTACTCAGCGTTCAGCGTTTCCCCTATGGAGAAGGAAGATTTCACTATTAATCTCAGGGATCCTGAGTTTAGCCATGGAGTTATTTTTACTGAGAAGGGAGGGATCATTACAGCTGAAGGGATGCGCATTCAGGCGCAGAAGATCAGCTATACCAATAGAATTGAAAATGGGCATCCTGTGCAGCGAGTGGAAGCTGAAGGGGATCTTCTTGTCGAGTATGGAGAACATTCCTTTGTGGGGGAGAAGCTCGAATACGACTTTGTCACACAATCAGGCTATCTGACAGAAGGGAAAACTTATGTGGGAGTCTGGTTTTTGGGGGGAGATAGAATCGAGCTTCGGCCCGACAAGGGGTATTTTATCTACGGAGCTTTCATCACAACCTGCGAAAGCCAGGACAACACCTGGGACATCAGTGCGGGGCTCGTAAATATTTCAAACGACCACCTCCTTTCTGCTAAAAATATCCGCTTCCGCTTTGGAAGGTTCCCCATCTTTTGGCTCCCCTCTTTCAAAAGCAATTTGAAGTATTTTACCGACCCTCCCATCCGCTATAAAGTAAAATGGGATAAGGGGCTCGGCCCGCGAGCTACCATGCGCTACCGGATTTACTCTTGGGAAGATTTTGATCTGTTTTTCCGTTTAGACTATCGCTTAAAAAGAGGCTTTGGCGGAGCTCTTGAATCCAAATATGTTTCCCCCAATAAAAACCTCACCTTCTTAACAAAATCCTATGGTGCGCACGACAAAGTGATAGCCATCGAAAGGGGCAATAAGAGATTCCGTCTCCAAGGACTCTACGATCAGATAAGCAATGATGAAAAAACAAAACTCTACATCACTTACGATAAGTTTAGCGACGATAAGATGCCGCGCGATTTTAAAAGCGACGACTTTGAGGTAAACACACAGAAAAGATCGATCTTAATTTTCTCCCATCAAGAGGACAATTCCCTTGCAAATGTCCGCTTCCAACCCCGGCTTAACCCTTTTCAAAGCTTGGACCAAGAACTTCCCTTTGTCAACATTGCCATCCGCCCTTTCTCCGTTCTCGGGATCCTTTCAGAAAACAGAGTGAACGCTTCTTATCTCGATTACACCTACAACAAGTTCTTACACAACTATGTCCACAACCTCCACGCCGCAAGGATTGAAACGACAAACCAAATATACAGGCCCTTTCAAATCTCCCACTTCACTCTCACTCCTAGAGTAGGAATCGATGCGATCTTTTATAATAATAATCAATTTCGCAGCTCGATTGGCCAAGGAGTTGTCACTTACGGTGGTGTAGCAAACACCCGTTTAAGGGGTGGGACCTCCTATTACACCCACCTGATTGAGCCCTATATCACCTACGACGGGATCACCAACCCTCTTGCAAAGCTCTATCAACACTACATTTTTAATATCGACGATGGTTACTCAAAGGTCAATCTAGCCCGCTTTGGTGTGAAAAATACCTTTTATTCCAAAAAATGCCTTTCAATGATCCCTCCCTTCTACAATGACACTTACCTTTACCTCTTTTTTCATGATAAAGAGCTCCAAAAAACCCTTGCAAAAGTTTACTCCTCATTTGGGATGAACCTAGCCTCTGTCGCCCTAAAAGCAGGGGTAGAATGGAACGTAGAAGAAAAAGTTTGGGATTACACAAATGCCCGGACCGATTGGACGGTAAATGAAAATTTTGCTTGCGGGGTCGAATACCGGCATCGAAGCCGCTTTGATTGGAGAAAATCAGATCATGAAAATTATATTTTAGACTTTGCAAGACCTGTCTCAGAGATGCTCCACTCCCCCCTTTCTGATGGCAGAAATACCCTCCTCACACGCTTCTACTTAAGGCTTTCACCCAAAGTCACTTGTCAATTTCAATCCCATACCGGATGGGGAAGAAACAATGAGCCCGGCTACACCTCTGTGAAGCTCGACCTCTTCACCCTCCTAGCCTGCCAATGGCAGCTCCGCCTCTCGATGCAATACGACAAAGCCGACGGATTTAGCCCCACAGCCTCAATTTCTCTCGTTGAATAAAAAATTCCTACCTGAAAATTATTTAGCTATACCTTAATTGTAACTTCATTTATGCTTAACGGTGTCCAAAAAAAAGGAGGACGTTTTATGTCTTGTATTTTATCTGATTTAGGTGAAAGAGGTCGTTCGATGGAGATTGCTACACTGGCTCTAAATACTGTAAAGGATACAGTATCGAACTGTGCAGACACTGCATTTGGAGTAATTGGTAGTATATTCAATGTGGCTACACTGGGATTGATTAAAGATTTGAATCAAAAATCCTGTACTTTATTAGGAATGTCAACAAGAGAACTTCTCGTGAACCCTGCGGAAGCTCTCTTAAAGATTCTCGATAAAAAAGCCGTAGGTCATAACGTAACAGCGCGTTTAAACGGCGGCAATATGCTTGGAGATTGCGTTCAAACCTATTTAACAATAAAGGCGTTTCGGTTTCACAGAAGCGACTCGTTTTGTGTAAAACAGATCGCTTCACGATTCACTTATCTTGCAGCAGGAGTTTTAGGAGCACTTGCAAAAGTTGTTGACCTCATCGTAGGACTAGTCGCCCTTGTCTTTTCTCTAGCTACATTTGGACAAGTCCAAGAATTAAATAACTGCGTCCATAACAATCTTTCGTCTGTTGACTTGATCAACACCCTCTTCCGTGGTGTATTAGGATTCCTAAGACCCGCAGCAAATGGTTAACACTTAACAACCTCCCAGGCCTTCCCGGCCTGGGTCTCTCTTGAGTTGGACCCAAAAGCGCTTCGCGCTAATCTTTGGTGTGGTATTTCTTTTTGATGGCGCGCAGGTCGGGCTCGAGGGCTTTTCTTTCTTTGGGATCGAGCCGGTCGATGAATAAGACGCCGTTGATGTGATCGTTTTCATGCAGGATCACGCGCGCTTTGTAGCCTTCTACCTCTTCGGTAAACTTGCGTCCATCCAAATCTGTAGCCTCGACCACAATCTTTAGCGGCCGCACCACTTCAGCTCTAATACCCGGAATAGAGAGACACCCTTCAGTATCTACTTGAGTCTCCTCTCCGACCAGTGTGATTTTGGGATTGATGAACGCTTGGGGCTCAGTGAGTCTAATCTGCCCATCTTCAAGCTCTTCGTAATTTCTCAAAATAAAGAGGCGGATTCCCCGGCCAACTTGGGGCGCAGCAAGACCAATGCCATTGTTTTCGTCCATAGTGACGAGCATATCTTCTGCAAGCTTCCTAAGCTCATCCGTAACCTCTTCTATAGGCTTAGCCTTTTTTCGAAGGATCGGATCGCCATAATAGCTAATCTTTAGCTTCATCTCTCTACTCTTGCGTCTCTTCAATTGTTATCGGAGCTCTAGCTTTGCTTTTCCCAATCCCTTGCGTCCAAATAGAGAGAAGAACACAAGAAATCATAAAAATAACCGCCAAATAAGCGGTGATCTTTTTTAAGACATCAGCAGTGGAAGTTCCGAAAACAGACTCTCCGGGATCTCCCCCGAATGATGCTCCAAGACCCATGCTCTTGCTCTCTTGCACTAAAATCACCAGGCAAAGGATAGCGCATAAACCCATGAATAAGAATAATGCGACATAAAAAATAAACGACATAAATAATCCTACAATTAATACATAATAATTTTCGCAAACGTTTTGGGATCAAGAGATGCTCCCCCGACCAAAACTCCATCGATATCAGCCTCTTTCATCAGCGTGCTCATCACTTCAGGCTTCACTGAGCCGCCATATAAAATCGAGACTTCATTTCCAACAAATCCTCGGCAAAACTTATGAGCCTCCTGAGCCATCTCCGGAGTGGCTGTTTTACCTGTTCCTATCGCCCACACAGGTTCATAGGCGAGAATGAGATTTTTAAAGTCTGTCACCCCTTCGAGACATTCTGTAAGTTGGGCCCTTAAAACAACTTCCCTATCTTCCCCCTCTTTTTCTCCGACGCAAAGGATCGCCTTGAGCCCTGCGCTTAACGCCTTTTTAACTTTTTTGTTAATAAAAGCATTAGACTCGTGGAATATGTGCCTCCTCTCTGAATGACCGAGGATAACAAATTCTGCTCCTGCCTCTTTTAACATCCGCGCGGAGATCTCTCCAGTAAAAGCCCCTTCTTCCTCAAAGTGCATATTCTGCGCCCCTACCACAAACTGCCCTAAAATAGCCGCATGGATAGCTGTGAAGGGAACAGCGAGCATGATAATTCTCTTTGGCTGTACAACTAAAGAAGAAAGTTCTAGGATATAATCCCTAGCCTCTTTGGCCGTTTTATACATTTTCCAGTTGCCTGCGATGATGGGTATACGTTCCATAGGTGTGTATGATATATTTAATAGGACTTTTATGACAATACTGAGTGTTACAGAACTGACTCTTTCTATAAAAAAACAACTTGAAACCAATTTCCAAGGGGTTCAAGTCAAAGGGGAAATTAGCAATTTAAAATTTCAAAGCTCAGGGCATATCTATTTTACTTTAAAAGATGCCGAAGCTCAAATCTCCGCCGTTCTATTTAAAGGGAATACAAAAAACCTCCCCCGGCTGCCTAAAGAGGGGGATGAGGTCGTTCTTAAAGGGGAGCTGACCGTCTACTCTCCTCGCGGAAGCTATCAAATTTTAGTGCGTGAGATCCAGTTTGCAGGGGTGGGCGAGCTCCTCATGAAGCTCCATCAACTCAAAGCCAACATAGAAGCGAGAGGTTGGATGAGCCAAGTCCACAAAAAACCCCTCCCAAAATTCCCAAAAAAAATTGGCGTTGTGACAAGCCCTACAGGCGCTGTGATCCAAGATATCATCCACATTTTATCGCGCAGATTTGCAGGGTTCCAGCTCGTCCTAAACCCCGTTAAAGTTCAAGGGGAAGGGGCCGCCCAAGAAATTGCCCAAGCGATCAACCAATTTAATGAACATCATCTCGCAGATGTTATCATCGTAGGAAGAGGCGGAGGATCGCTAGAAGACCTCTGGGCCTTTAACGAAGAGATCGTTGCAAAAGCGATCTTTGAATCCAAAATCCCCATTATTTCAGCTGTCGGCCATGAGACCGACTTTTCCATAGCCGACTTCGTAGCCGACGTGCGCGCCCCCACCCCCTCTGCTGCTGCAGAGCTCGTGATAGGAGAAAAGGCCCAGCAAATCCTCCGCTTCGATGATATGGAAAATAAAATCGAAAGAAGTTTTAAACAATTCATTTCCCAAAAAAAACTCCGCCTCACCTCCATGCATAAGCAGGCAGACGCGCTAAAGCCCTCTTTTCAAATCGCCACACTAAAAAACAGACTCAAACAAATAGAGAAAGCCCTCAATACCGTCTGCCTTGGACAGCTCCAAAGAAAAAAGGAGAGATTTAAACAACTCATCTCCCATCTTAAATCGATCGACCCCAAAAACCTTTTCACAAAAGGGTATTGCATCCTCTTTTCTGAAAAGAAAGAATCGGTTATCCTCTCCACTAAAGATTTGCAACCAAACTCTCACGTCTGCCTCATGATGCAGGGTGGAGAGGCAAAAGCAACCATTAACGAGATAACCCATGAATGAAACATTTGAACAATCCTATGCCAGACTTGAAGAAATTTTAGAAAAAATGAATTCGGGTAAAGTCACCATTGACGACTCCTTAAAACTTTACGAAGAAGCCGACAAGCTGATCCACTCCTGCACAAAACGACTCACTGACGCAGAACAAAAGATCGAACTCCTCATCAAACAAAGATCAGGCGAGCTCGCCCTCGACGAAACCGGCCACCCCAAGACAAGCCCATTCTGAAGAGGAAGATCGGGCACGCACGCGGGCACGGGCACGGGCACGAAAGAGGGAAAAGGCTGAGCTTTCTTTCGTGCCCGTGCCCGTGCCCGCGTGCGTGCCCGATCTTCCTATTAAGCCTTAACTGGTTCGGAGGTCTTTTCCATTTCGTGGCCGATGAAGCGAGCTGCGGGGATGGAGATTGCGGCAAAGGTGATTGCCAAGATGCCCACGAAGATGGCGCTCTCTCCTGGGCCTCCCATCATGAGGAATAATAGAATGCTGAGTAGTGAAGAGCTCCCCCTGCCTAAACGGGAGCCAATCCCGTCGATGATCAGCTTCCCTTTCATTTGGGCCTCTTGAGTGAGAGGAATAAAGGAGAGCTCTTTGATGGCATCAAACAGGGTATACTTGGCAGCTCTCCCAATACAGAAATGGAGACTTCCCAAAATTATTGCTATGGTGAGCGAAGAACCAACCGGAAAGAGGCCTACTTTGCCGCAATAAATGACAAAGAAAAAAGCAAAAGTGATCCCGATCATGAGAAAAGGGGTAAGCATGATCGTTCGACTCCAACGATAGGCCTGTAAAAGATAGGGGGTGATAAAAAGAGCGCTTACAGCTGTGCATATCCCCATCCAAAACGAGAGGGAGCCCATGTATTGGCAGTATTCAGAAGGGGTCGGATATTTGCTTTTGAGGGTTTCTAAAAAGATCAATTCTCCTAGCGCATAACAAATGTATTCGGCAACCACGATAAGCAATAGTGAGCTAAGATAGCGCGACTTCATCAGAAAACGCAAGCTAGACGAGAGAGATAAAAGTCTTTTTGAAAAAGGTTCTTTAGGCTGCACCTCCGATACTAGCTTTGGAACAAGGGATAATTTCTTAAAGAGAGCTGTAAAAAGGACCAGAGTAAAAAGGCCGCATACAACTAAAAAAAATGTCAGCATATAAAGGGAGTGCTGCCATCTTTGAGTAGAGAGAGATAACAGGTTCCAGCTAAATAAAGAGGTAGAAAAAACAGTGATGGGGCCCGCTAGCATCGTCCCAATGCTGCTCCCCAAAAGCAAAGGGGGATAAAATCTTTTAGCCTGTTCCAAAGAGAGTTTTTCATTGAGAAATCCCCAGAAAATCACTGAAAGGAGGGCCACCTTCCAAAGCTCAGACATAATGTAAAATACCATATCGGGCCAATGGGTAAAGACAACTTTAAATCGAGTAAACCCAAAAAGGAAGCCTAACTTAGCCTCTAAGAGCCCATGAATCTCCTCTCTATAAGGATAAATCCAATAAGCAAAAACAAGAAAAAAGGAGAGAAAAAAAATCATTGTCATCGAAAAAATCAGCCTAAAGGAACAAACGCGCATCAGCCGAGAAAGGACCCACGTCAAAAGAATAGAGGCCGGAAAAGTCCCAAACAGCTCAAAGTAAGGAATAAAAGTGGCGCTTCCTCCCGTATCGGCAACAACCAGCGCGTTGCGCATACTGCGTAAAATACTAAAGTTTACATTAACAAGGGCGACGATAAGGAGCATGAACGCAAAAATCAGCCACTCCTCTCTTTTCACAGAAAAAATGAATCGCTTAAACATTAGACCTCTTGCCGCAATATTCTAAAGACTGCTACCTAATTAATGCAAGATTGTTATAATACAATGCTATGGAAGAGATGATCGTACTTGTCGACGAAAACGACGTGGAAGTCGGTATTAAAGAAAAATTAGCCACCCACCTGGAAGGGAAAATGCACCGGGCTGTCTCCGTGTTTCTGCTAAATAGTGAGAGGCAAATGCTCCTTCAGCAAAGGGCCCTTTCCAAGTACCACTCAGGAGGCCTTTGGACAAACACCTGCTGTGGACACCCCAGACCTGGGGAATCCCCTATCATGGCCGCAAAACGGCGCCTCTTCGAAGAAATGGGAATTTCCTGCGCACTGGAAAAAAAATTTAATTTTACATACCGAGCAGAGCTAGACAAGAACCTGATTGAACATGAATTCGACCATGTCTTTGTAGGTTTTTTCGAAAACGACCCTATCCCCAACCCCGCTGAAGCCTCCGACTGGAAATGGATGGGGCTCGAAGAGGTTCAAGAAAATATTAAAAAAAATCCCGAGCTTTACACAGCCTGGTTTAAAATCATCATTAATTCTGAATTGATTAAGGAAATTCATGATTGTAGCCCTATTTCCTAATACCCAAAAAACCCAATCTAGGAATTTAGCAATAGGGATTGTCGAGTTCCTAACAGGACAAGGGGTAACAGTTGTTTCTGAAGATGAAGAGATTGGGGCAAAACCTCTCTCTTCTGTGGATAATAAAAAGATCAAATTCATGATTACCATGGGTGGCGATGGAACTATCTTGCGTCTTGCCCACGAGTACGCCCATCTCGATGCTGCTGTTTTAGGAATTAACTTGGGCCATCTAGGTTTTATGGCTGATGTCCCCCTCTCCGATCTTTATCCCAGCCTGCAAGACCTGATTAATGGAGCCTATAGAATTGATGAACGGGTGATGATTAAAGGAGAAACACAAAAGGGGGACTGTTACTTTGCCGTAAACGATATCGTTGTACACAGAGCAAAGAACCCGAGCCTCGTTGAAATTGCCATCCATGTGGATGGAGTCTACGTAAATACTTTTGAAGCAGATGGCATTATCATCGCCACCCCAAACGGTTCCACAGCCTATTCCCTAGCCTCAGGAGGCCCCATTTTAAGCCCCGACCTCCAAGCTCTCGTCGTCACACCCATTTGCGCTCACACCATCTCAAACAGACCCATCGTCCTCAGCTGCAACCAAGAGATCCAGATCCAATACCTCAGCCCCTACGACCCCGTCGAAGTACGCGCCGACGGGATCGACGAACACTTCCTCCAAACAGGGGAAGTTTTCCGCATCAGCAAATCCCCCAAACCATTCAAGCTCGTCAGCCTCCTCCGAAGAGACTACTTTTCTACCTTGAGGACTAAGTTGGGGTGGGTGGGGAAGCTAAGATAAGAAACGCAAAACGCAAAACAAAAAACGCAAAACGGAAGAAAAGAAAAAGAGAAAATAATCTCATTCCTCTGTAAGTTCGTGGTCTATACCATCAATTGTTATATACTCGATTGTGTACTCTCCATACTCATCATGATCGGTTTTTGACAGGATTGTATATTTAGGGGTGCCATCGTTATTTTTTACAAAATTATTGTCTTTTACAACATAGACTTTTTCATTAGTAGCGCCATCGACATAGTATTGACTTTTCACTTCTTTAAATGAGGCTGGCATCTTCGCATAATTACCAGCAAGAAATGCTTTTATAGAGTCGGAAGTTTCATCTCCATTTAATTCCTCTCGCCTACTATTAGATTCAAGAGTTCCATTGCCGATGTCAATTGTCAGTAATATCTCTCTTTTTCCTTCAAGTTGAGGGCCGTTTTCGCTATGGTTACCTAGAACACAGTCACTTGAAATCTCGATAAAAGGCTTATTATTTTTTCCACTCATAATTGTTATTTTTCGCGTATCAGGCAAATCAAATACCGACATTCCAGGATTAGCTTCATTAACTTGTTGCGTTGTAAGATAAGGTGCTTGGCAGCAAGCGTAGAATACTTGAAATTGCTCATTAATAGAAAGGCCGGGAAAATTTTGATTTAGCGCATTTATAAGTTCTTCCCTATTCGTACAGTGAATTGATCCAACAACAACATCAAATTTGTTAACTTTGTCATTAAATACGGCACGAAAAACACAATCTAATTCTTTATCATGCCTTTGCTGATCGGTCTCAAAAGCGTCTACAGCTGTCTTTGCTCGAGAAAAATAATATAAAGAAACACAAGATGTTACTAAGGCTGCACACACAAAAAAACGAAGATTTCTAACCCCCAAAAAACAAAAAGCTCCAGCACCAAACAAACAAAAAGCACCTATAAGAAGCTTCTTTGATATTGCCCTATATTTTTGAGCATCTCTTGCAGTAGACAGGGGTAAACTATAGATATACTTTTCAACCTTTTCAATTTGAAGTTTGAGAGTTGGTTCTGCTTCAAGGAATGGCGTTTCAACGATATTTTCAGAATTAACTAAGCTTACATGTGACATAATTACCTCTTATTGTTAAATTTATAATCTTTATTAAACCTTATTATATAGAACTATTAATTTAATGTAAAGAAAAATAGTTAATTAAAGTGATTTTTATTTGATTTGTAAAGATTTTAATTTAATAGAAAAAAATGGAGAAATAAAATAAAATGAACAAACATTCGGATAGAGAATTATAACACCTTAATAGACAAGGACTTACTCATGCATATTTTTCATAAGATGGGCCATTTGGTCGGGGGGACTTTGCTCGTCACGGGGACGAGTATAGGGGTAGGAATGCTGGCGCTGCCGGTAGCAACCGCTGAAGGGGGGTTTTTCCCATCCCTCATGGTTTATGTCGTTTGCTGGCTCTTTATGCTGGCAACTGGCCTTTTGGTCATGGAGGCATGCTTATGGATGCCCCCTGGTTCTAACCTTATCACTATGGCAACCAAGCTCTTGGGACGGGGCGGACAGGTTTTCTGCTGGGTTGTGTATTTGTTCCTCTTCACCTGCTTAATGGTTGCTCACGTGGCTGCCGGAGGGAGCATTGTCTCCCAAATGAGCGGTCATGCTATTCCTCAGTGGCTTGGGACGATTATTTACCTCGCCGTATTCTCCCCCGCTGTCTATTTAGGGACCGTTTGGGTGGATAGGCTTAATATGGGGCTGATGGCAGGCGTGACCGTCACCTATTTCCTCTTTGTGATTTTCGCTGCGGGGTATGTTAATGTGGATCTTTTGAAGGTGATGCATTTTAGCGAGGCCTGGGTAGCGCTTCCGGTTGTTTTTACAGCCTTTGGGTACCAGAGTTTAATTCCAACGCTTGTGACTTACATGAAGCGAGACGCAAAAAAAGTCCGTTTTGCGATCATTTGCGGAACTGCCATCCCGCTGGTCATTTACATTATTTGGGACCTGCTCGTTCATGGAATTATTCCCATAGGAGGTCTTGTAGAAGCACTACATAAAGGGCAAAATGCAGTTGAGCCTTTGGGTCTATATATTAAAAATCCCATCATCAGTAAACTTGGGGTAGCATTTGGCTTTTTTGCCATGACTACATCGATGTTCGGCCTTTCTATTGCCTATATGGACTTCTTAGCAGATGGATTTCATCTCAAAAGGAAAGCTTTTAATAGAATACTCCCCTACTCGATCGTCTTTATCCTTCCTATGCTCATCACATGGATCGATCCGACTGTTTTTCTCCACGCGCTAAACTACGCTGGAGGGATTGGAGTGGCTCTTCTTCTAGGGGCAATGCCTATAGCAATGGTATGGGCGGGAAGATACTACCAAAAGAAATCCCATGTCTACCAGCAAGTTCGAGGAGGGAAAACGGTACTCGCCATTCTCATGGCATTTGTTGTATTTGAGCTGGTCATTCAGCTGGGTTTCTCATGAATCATGACTAGCTTCCCTTTAACGTGGGAGGCTTCCAAAAGCTGGTGAGCCCTTTGTACCGAAGAGGCGGAAAGATTCCCGACAATCTCAAACTTGGGGATTTTTACATCTCCTTTTTCAATGAGCTCATAGAGTTTTGCAAGCTCTTTACGATAAATTTTCCAAGTTTTCCTCCCGCCTAAATACGATTCTGTTCCGACAAATACAGGATGGATGTGCAGGCTCTTTTGGAATCCAGAGCTATCAGAATACTCGTGCATCAATGTGACAAAATCCCCTTGCAGATCTGCAAGCTCAAAACAGAGCTTTGTCATCTCTTTACCCACTAGATCGATCACGACGGGAAATAACTTCTTTGGTTTTTTAGAGGGGTCTGTATAGATGAAGATGTTTTCTTCTTTAACTTGGAGGTGCTCCGAGAGGTAATGGGCACTTTCTTGACTGCCGGCAGTTGTGTAAACTTCCGCGCCAAGGCTGTGTGCAATCTGTATGGCAAAACTTCCCACTCCCCCGCTTCCCCCCGCAATAAAAACAGCCTTCTTCTTTTTCACAGATTCTACTGCTCTAAGGGCTGTAAGGGCTGTAAGGGCTGAAAGGGGGACAGTCGCAGCCTCTTCAAACGAGATGTTTTGCGGCTTTTTACAAACAAACGATCCATCAATACAAACATATTCTGCATATGTGCCATTGGAGCCTTGCCCAAACACAAATGCATACACTTCATCATTAACTTTAAAATCTTTAACTTTTTTACCTACTTGATCGATCACCCCGGAGCAATCAGATCCTATCACAAGAGGGAAAGTAGCTCCTCCATAGGTACCTTTACGAATTTTGAAATCAACAGGATTAAATCCAGAGGCTTTTAGCCGTATTCTCACTTGATAATCTTTCGCTTCAGGGATTGGAAGTTCTCTCTCCTGAAACTTATCCGCCTCGCCATACGCATCAA
>Ga0206850_10029_pt1 | contig 56459 bp, 53 predicted proteins | sample Alteio_BWOrgCont_16_FD_152885 | JGI IMG/M metagenome (GOLD analysis project Ga0206850, IMG submission 152885) | Enriched cells from forest soil in Barre Woods Harvard Forest LTER site, Petersham, Massachusetts, United States -... | ecosystem: Environmental > Terrestrial > Soil > Temperate forest >...
CGAATCCGCAGTAGTGGCAAACGAGCGCGGCCCGCGTGCGATGGAAGGTTAAGGCGAGGTCGCAGTTCGCGCACTGGGCAACGTGTCCGCAAGCCTGGCAATGGACGTGCGTGCTGAACCCCCGGCGGTTCAGGAGCAGGATGATTTGCCCCTTCTCCTTGAGGGTATGTCGCATTGCGCTTTCGAGTGTCGGCCCGATCGCACCGTGCTTTCCGGAGCCCTTCGGCTCATGTCGCAGATCGATCACTTTCACATCCGGGAGCGGGCGGTTTTCGACGCGGTTCGGCATACTCAAAAGCGTGTAGTTCCCCCGCGCTGTATTTGCCCAGCTTTCCAGGCTCGGGGTCGCCGAACCCATCAGGATCGGTATGCCTTCGAGTCTGGCCCGCATCACCGCCACATCTCGGGCATGGTATCGGGGTGTGGATTCCTGTTTGAAGCTGTTCTCGTGTTCTTCATCGATGACGATGAGGCCAAGCTTGCGCGTGGGTGCAAAAACAGCGCTTCGTGCCCCAACGACGACCTGAATATGCCCGGATGCGACACGCCGCCAGTAGCCGCCGCGTTCGGCATCGGTGAGGTGGCTGTGCAGCACGGCAAAATTGCCGCATCGCCCTTTGAACCGCTGAATCGTCTGCGGCGTAAGTGAGATTTCCGGAACGAGAACGATGGCCTCCTTACCCTGCTTCACCACTTCCTCGATTGCCCGCAGATAAATTTCCGTTTTGCCGCTCCCAGTGACGCCATGAAGCAAAAACGGCTTATAGACGCCTGTCTGGAGAGCAGTCTGAATCTGTAACCAGACGCGAATCTGGTCGGGGTTTAGATCAATGTTGCGCGTCGATGGGGAGTCTTCGCCATCATCGACACCCTCGGTTGACTCCCTCCCCCCGCTTGCAGCAGTAGTTTCGATCCGTTCATTGAATTTCCGCAGCAATCCTTTTTTGATAAGCCCACTAATAACACCGGTGCCACATTTGGCGAGTCTGGCAAGCTGGAGGATTTCGAGCGGTCGGCCTTCTTTCTTGAGCTTATCGAGGGCAACTTTCTGTTGTGGCGTGACCGTTGGGAGTGGATTGGGGAGTTTGTCCTTCGGCACCGGCTCGACAAACGCAGCAACGCGAGTTCCCGCGTTCTCGCGGACACCAGCCGGTACAACCGCGTGGAGAACCTGCCCCCAGCCGCAAAGGTAGTAGTCCGCCATCCAGCGCGTGAGTTTCATCAGATGGTCATCGACCAGGGCATCGACATCGAGAACGCGAGTGATCGACTTCACTTCAAACGAGGCCGAGGGGGGGATATCCGTAACGCGAACGCAGAACCCGGTGGTGGTCTTGCCGCCCTTGCCGAGAGGAGCCTCGACCCGTTTGCCGACACCAATCTTGTTGAGGAGGTCATTTGGAATGGCATAGGTAAATGCGTGATCGAGCGGTCGGTCGAAGACGATATCCGCGAAGTGAGATGAGGGCTGCATCTTGTGGGTTAGGTGGGTGCCTGGCTCATCGGTATCGAAGAGTGTGAGTGGGGCCGTCATGACCGGCTCTCCAGGCTGTTGGGTGCGAGCGTGTGCATACGCTCAGGATATCACCTCACTGCCATTAGCCTCAAGGACGGTTGCCTTGGGAAGAGGGGCAAGAGACCAGGGGCAAGGGGGCTTCGAGTTAGGGGCAAGTAATCAGGGGCAAGGGGCAAGGGGCAAGAGAAGAGTGAAAAGACAAAAGCCAAGACCACGTTGCTTTCCTCTTTCTGCTTTTCTCTTGCCCCTTGCCCCTGATTACTTGCCCCTATTCACTTGACCCACGCCGAGACCTGGACAATCGTTTGCTCCCACCACGATGGTTCTGGAGCAATGACAACGCCCGCCTGAACCACCTCGTTCCACTGCTGGGGATCGGTTGAGAGCTTCTTGCCGGTCAGCCAGACAAGTCCTTCGTGGGTCCGCCCAATGATGGCGGTATCTTGCAAATTCGGAGTGACACTGGTCGCCTGATTCAAGACTTGCGCCAGAGCAATAACAGCCTCGGGTTGCCGACAACGACCGAGCCCGCGAACAGCCGCGAGGCGGATATCGCGGTCTTCGCTTCCTTCAGGCGCTATGTCCACTCCAGCGCCGCCAGCAATGGCAGCCAGGAACTTCGCAGCTTCCGGTCGACTTGTGTGGCCCAGCGAATCGGCTGCCCGGCATCGGATCGCTGTCACCCACTCCGGTTGGAAGCCTTGGTAGTCGGCTGGCGATCTGATTGCATCAGCAGTCCGGCCACCGAGCGATGTTGGCGCACGTCCGGCACTCAAGCCCGCAACGATCACATCCGGTTTCGATTGCGGAACCGGAGGGGGCTCAAAGCCCCGTCGCCCGTGAGCACTCTTATAGGCCACGATCAGGATACCCGCCACTCGTGGATCTTCAAACCGGCCGAGAGCCCCAATCGCCTCCATACGCAGAACGGGACTCGGATCGGATGTGGCGGTTTTCGCAAGCACATTGACGATGATGTCCTGATCTTCCTGGGTTCCCTTGTTGAGAATCGGTTCCTTCAATCGGTGTATTGCATCGGCTCGTTCATCTCCATCGCGAGGCGGATCGGTTCGGAGAACAAGCATCGGATCTTCCAGAACCCACAACGACTTCGTGGTTTCGAGTGGATGCTCCAGCATCCCATCCCGAAATCGATGACTGGTGACCGTCTCCCATCCTCCGACACACCCGGTCAGTCCGAGCGACGCGACGACAGACACAGCGATCGGCAACAGTCGAAGCACCACTCACCCGAGGAATCAGGGTTAAGGGTCGGAGCAGGAACCAGCGCGATAGAACCAATCGCGAACGGCCCTGGGAACTCCAGAAGCTTTGATCGCGGGGAAATACCGATCTTCCGTTTCCAGTTCAACCCGAACTGACGTGTGGCAGGGCGGTTGAGTGTGCGGGTTTGGGGGGTTGGGACAGGACAATGACAAAAGGCGTAGTCCTCACGCAAAACGTGAGGACTACGCCTGATTGTTTCCTCTGCATCTACTGACAGTAATCTTCAAATGGTAATGTTCCGCATTCAGGCCGCGATCACTTGTTCACATCCACCATGAAGTAGTCGCGGGGGCTCCGAATAAACGAGTTATAGGGGAACGCCAGTGTCCCTTGCATCATTGGGCCATATGGCTGTGGGTACTGTTGATAAGGCCCAGCCTGGCAGTTTGCGCAACCCGCTGGCGGACCACCGGAACCTGGGCCATAGGCACCGGGCGGACCACCGGAACCTGGGCCATAGGCACCGGGGGGGAACCCGTTGGGGCTAAGAGCCGGCCCACCCATGCCATAGCCTCCTGCCGCCCAGTTTGCCGGGTTTGTAAGGGGATTATAGCCCGTTGCTCCATAACCCGGGACCCTCGGACCAGTAGCCACAGGAATGTGGAATAACTTCTTCAGACAGGGGTGCAACCCGTATTTATCCGGTGGTCGCCCCGGCGGCAGGTCACCTGCACCAAGTAGGGTATTCGGTCCGGCAACTTGTGCCCACGATGGCAAACCTGCACCACCGCCACTGGGTGCCATGTACCCCCCTGGGTCAGACGATGCGAATCCCGTGTATAAACTCAACCCGGCCGCGGTGGCCAAGCCAATCATCACCCGCTTCATGTCCGGTTTCATATCCGGTTCCTCATTATGAGTGGCAAAGCGACCGCCCCGCCGTTCCGTAACCGTGTTATCGGCCGAATGGCCGACAAAACCGGAGTGATCTTGGGGTAAGAGATGGGAAAAAAATCGAGATGGTATCAACGAGAGAGAAGATGAAGTGCGTAGATCAGCAGTCCGAAACAGGATACGGCCGAAAAACCCGCCCCAATCGCAGCCGCCATCAACCAGTGAGTGGAGACATTATCGTCGGTGAAAAGAGAACGAATCGCCTCGCGCAAGAGTCGCTCGACCTCCTGATACAAAAGCTGATCCTGGGCAACCCACCGGAGGGTCACTGTTAGACCTCGGGGGAACCGGTCCAGTTCAAACAGCGGAACTCCACTCACCCACAAATTCCCTCGCCGCTCGACTGGGTGGTTGAGGTGTTCAAACACCTCGGTCAGGGTCACCTCGAATGCAGCGGGATCGATGTTGTAAACCACAAGCGACCGACGCCGCGATGAGAGCATCAGGAAAATCCAACCGACCACGAGGGCCAGATAGGTGCAGCCAAGCAGCATCCACGTCAGTTTATCCTGTCCCCAGGCGATCCGGAAAGACTCGAAATTCCCACGCATCCAGTAACGGAAATTCGATTGCAGAAGTGAGAGGACCAAACCACCACCGAACAGGATGAACCCGGAGAGACCAATGAGGAGCCCGACAAAATCCCACGAACCCGTAAACATCGTGGGACGATCTCGCCGCGTAACTTGAGTAAGCCAAAAAAGGTAGATGGCAAGAGGAGTGAGGCAGCACGCACCCGCCACACACAAGACGAGGATGAACGACAACCCCACAGGTGAACCTCGTCGCGGTACGGCAATGCAACCGGATTAGGGGACCAAACCCTCCTCATTATCATAGGCTATTAGCCCGCGGGGTCAATTCACCCAAGCAAGCGACTCTTGGCATCAGCACGATCGTGTTCGTGGTGCCGACCATCAAAACAAACCCCCGCCCAATCACGGGCGGGGCTTGCGGTTAGGGCGGGGCCATGCTGCTAGCGCCAATCCAGCCCGGAGATGGTCTGCAAAAGTCCTTTGCCCTTCGCGATGGCGATGGTTTTCTGGTTCTTGCCGTCCGGGTCGCAGACAACCACTGCCGTCGTGGTTTCCTTCTCGTTGATTTCCTCAGGAGTCCCCTCCAAACGGTCGCGCCAAAAGAAGGCGATCCGCTTGCCGTCCGGGCTCCAGCACAATTGTTGAACGTCCGCGCTGTGCTGGAAGTCTACGAGTTTGGTCGTTTTGCCGGTAACGAGGTCGAGGACGGCGAATGTGGCTGTGTTGAAGTCGATCTTCTGGTCCTTTATCGTATACGGCACCGTGACGAACAGTACTTGTTTGCCATCCGGGGAAAATCGGCCCATTCCCGACAGGTGCGTCTTGTCGGTGAGCACTTTGTGCTCGGTGCCATCGCGGTTCATCAGGTGTAACCGCATCGCGTAGCTGTCCTTGGTGGCTTCCGTGCTGGTGGTGAGGAAGTATTTCCCATCGCGCGACCAGTCGGTGATCAAGTGGTTATTCGGCAACTTCAGAACGGTTTTCTCTTTGGTCTTCACATCAATCAGGAAGTGCGTGTAGACCATCCCATTCTCATTTTCTTTTTCAGGAATGTCCGGGTAGTCGGTGCACGCGAGCTGTGTCCCATCAGCCGACCAGATGACGAGCTGGCACTCGACGCCGAGGTCGGTGACGGCGTCCTTGTCGTCGGTCTTGCGCAAATAAAGCGGGTTGGACGATTTCTGCGTTTGGATGTCGTAGTCCATACCGATCACCGCGAGCATCGAGCCGTCCGGGGAGAACCACGCTTGCTTCGGCTGGTACTTGCCAGCGCCGGTCGGGAGGGGTTCTTCATTCTTGCCGTCCGGATCGACGAGCACGAGGTGCCGATCGACCTCTGTGCCCTTGAACCCGCGGGTGATGAGCAGCTTGTTCGGCCCCTTCGGTGCGGGCTTCGGGTCCGTCTTTGGCGGCTCTGTATGGCGGACGGTCACCTTACTGGCGACGACTGGGAGTTGTGTGGTGGGCGGGGCACCGCCCGCTGTGAGTGTGGCGATCACCGCTCCGAATGCAGCCAGGACGAGGATCGCCACGGGGGCCAGTATTCGATGGATCACGATTCGGCTCGCTGTCGAGGCAAGGGATGAGACAATGGCCGGCACCGTGCCGGCCGCGCTGCACCCCAACTTAGCCGCGGACACCAGAACCATTCGGGGAACCTCACACGCGACAAGCCGTGGACCGTTGAGTGCAATCAGCGCCACGCTCAACGGTGCAACACCGCGTTTCGCCAGCCGCCCGGCAAGCATCTTCCGGGCAGCAGTGAGCCGACTGGAGAGGGTGCCCTCGGGGATGCCCAGCGCTGCGGCCACGGACCGGCGCTCGCGTTCCTCCAGGCCGCACGCGACGAGTAACTCGCGGTACTTCCGGGGAAGGCACAGCAACTCACCGTCGATCACGTCGCGGAGGTCGGTGTCGGGTGCGTCAGGAGCCACCTGTTCCGGTGGTTCCTGGGTCGGGCGTTCGCGGCCAGTTCGTCGAAGTTCACCGCGACGGGTGTTTTTGGCGACCCGAACCGCGACCCCGTGCAACCACCCCGCAACCGCGCCTGGTGGCGAAACAGTTGCGGCTCGGCGCGCCAGGACCAGGAATATAGCCTGGAACGCGTCCTCGGCGATGTGCCAGTCGCTGATGATGCGCTGACACACTCCGAAAACCATTGATCCGTGCCGCGCGACCAGAGCGGCAAAGGCCGGTCCATCGCGCTCCGCGACGTAGCGATTGAGCAGTTCGGCGTCAGAAGCGCCCGCGTTGCGGGTCGCGGTCAAAAGGCCCGAAACCCGTGCGGCTGATGTGATCATGTATCAGGTTCCCCGGGGCAGCCGGCGTCCGTCCGGCTTACCATTCCTTGGTTGCAACCGCGCAGAACCATCGGTGAAATTGGAAAAATTACTGAAAAGGTTTACCTACTTTGGGGTCACATCAAAGTCCACTGGTTTCATTTCCATTGTTGGGCCGGCAATAGCGATCGGTTCGCCAAACCGGCCATCCTTTCCACCCCGGACACCGGTTTCGTGCCAGTAAACGATCCGGAACTGACCCGCTGGCGCGTTCTTAATCACAAAGTTACCATCCTCATCCGTCACCGCGTAATAGGGGTGATCGAAGATACGCACGTAACCCGTCATCCAGGGATGAACGGTACACTTATACTGAATCGGTGTACTTTCAGCGACCAGAGGTTTCGGCATTTTCCACAAGCCCTTCGCTGGGATGTTCGCGTTGTACTCCGCATTCTCTCCACTCGCCCAGAAGAAATTATGGACCATTGCTGCTGGGTTGTTCACCACAATCGTGTCTCCAACACGAGCGGCCAACACGCGATCGACGAACATGCAGCACGGCTGAGTAATCGTTAACTCCGCAGGCTTACGCTTGGCATCATCCGGATGTATTTCGCCCTTTGTGAATTCCTTCGTTTGGGGATTGAGCGGTCGCAGGAAGACAACAACATTCTTGATCCCCCGGTTCTTCGGATTCACAATCGCGGTCTCATCGAGAATTGCACCATTGGCAAGACAAGCACCATTGTTCGCACCCAGATTCAGCGGCAATCGTTTCGGGATTGGTTTGTTTTCGGGGAAAACAATTCGCCCCTTGATGGTGACCCACTGAGCCGGAGTGGGTTTCGGTTCTTCACTCTGGACAATTGTTGGAATGAGCGCGCAGCAGAGTACGAACGACCACAGTCGCATTGGAAAACTCCCGTGTTGGTGAAACGGATTGTCTGAGTTTCGTAGGGTGGGTCGAGGCTTTGCGAGCCCCACCAATTGCGTGTTGCTGGATTTGGTGGGGCTCGCAAAGCCTCGACCCACCCTACGAAAGAGGCAAGACTGCAAAACAAAAGGGACATTGCCCATGCCGAAATCAATTACCGCGAACTCGCAGACCTACTTTTCATCCCAACCCTTACTATCGAGAACAAGCGGCTCCAGGTTCTGTAGGGCATTACTTGAAGCAGCAATAGATATCCGCTGCCCGAGGCGGCCAGCCATTCCCCCCTTGTAGCCAGCCTTCTCATGCCAGAATACCAGCCGCCACGATCCTTCCGGGGCGTCTTTGATCTGGAAGTTCCCAGATTCATCTGTGACGGCATAATAGGGGTGATCGAAAGACCAAACATATCCTTGCACCCAAGGATGGATCGCATCGCTGAAGCTGTCGGGACTCAGTAACGATGGCAGCGGTTTTGTCTCGTGCGTTTTTGCTGACGGGAGAAGAATGTTGAAGTCGCCGTTTTCTTGGTTCGCTTCCGCGCTGATACCACGCTGATAATGCACATTAAATGGTATGGATGTCGTGTTACTGAAAACCACCCGATCCCCGACTCGGGCCGCCATCACCCGAGGTTGGAATCCATCTCGACCAGCCTGGAAAAACCTGTCAGTAGCCTTCGCAAGAGCAAACCGGGGATGGATTTTCTCCTGCGGGAATGTCGCTTTTCGGTCGTTTGAATCCGGTCGAAGCCAGACCATCACATTCGCAATCCCCCGCGTTGTTGGATCAATCGCCACATCATTGTGGAACAACAATTCTCCGGAGGGAGTAAAGAAACCGCGATCCTTGATTGAACCAACCGGGACTTGTTTTGGTGCCGGCAGTTCACGTTTCTCCGGGAATACAACTCGGCCGCTGATGGTTACCCATGCGTTTCGTTCGATCAATCGCGGAGAAGGAGCGAGTTCCCAAGAAGCAATTGGTGTCCCCGGCTTGCTCCCAGCAATCGCAATCTGCGGACTGTGGATAGGCAGCGGTTGCTCCAAAGTAACGGCCAAGCCACCAAGAACCGCCGCAACAATCAGGACAGCAAGCCCAGCCTTGACCGCAACCGATGCTCGAACAACCTCCGAAGCAAGTGCGTTTGCCAGAGGCGATGGACGACAGGCAGGCAAGGCAGAAGCGAGTAAGCCGGGTGGGACCGTGGCTCGTACCGAGGGAGCCAATGCACCCGCGAATAACCCCGCTGCAAGAGTCACACCTCGACGCATCAGTCTGGCATGGAGCAATTCCTTCCCCCGGTCGAGTCGCCGACGGAGTGTACTCAGGCTCCATCCGAGTTGCTTCGCCGCGTCGTCTTGCGTCCGCTCTTCCAGGAAGCAGGCGACAAGGGGAGCCCGGTATGCCTCCGGTAGTGCCGCGAGTTCCTCATCGAGAACGCGGAGCAGATCATCGAAGTCGGGTTCGTGAGTTTGCGGTTTATCAGTGGAAGCATGCGTCAGATGCTTTTGCCGACGCAACTCGTGGCGGCGAGCAGCCAACCCAACCCGTCGGGCAATTCCGAAGAGCCACCCGCCCACGGAAGACGCTGCTACCGCTTGCCTCGGATTTCGTGCGAGAACCAGGAACACCGCTTGAAACGCATCTTCGGCAAGGTGCGTATCTCCAACAGTTCGTCGGCAGACTCCAAGTACCATTCGGGCAGGGCGGCTCACGAGCCCAGCGAAGGCGGATTCGTCGTGAGACTCCACAAATCGTTGCACGAGAGCGCGGTCTTCATCCCCGGCAAACGGATCGGCTCGCCAAATTGGGAGGCGGATGCGAAGCGACATCGGCAGGACTCCGGGGTCTTCACCCTGATTATGTCCATCCGGAGTATGAGGTGTTCAACTTTTTTCTGGACAGCTCCAAACAGGCACTAAGATGGTCCTGATGAATATTGTTCACTACCTCCAGATCGCCTTGTTGGCTCTCATCCAGGGCGCGGCCGAGTTGCTGCCGGTTTCCAGCTCCGCCCATGTGATCCTGGCTCAGCGCTTGATGGGAATGGACCCGTCGCGGCCTGAGCAGGTCTTTCTGCTGGTCATGCTGCACACCGGGACCATGTTCGCGGTTCTGGTCTATTTCTGGCCGCGCTGGCGACGGCTCTGGAATGCCAAGGCCGAAAACCCAGGCGAACCAACGCCACGACGTCAGTTCCTGAAGATGGTGATCTTGGCGACGGCGGTTACTGGCGTAATTGGGCTCGGACTCAAATTCTTTATTGAGCAAGTGATATTGGTCGGTTTCTTGAAATATCCCAAGGGGGAAGTCGAAGAGCTTTTCAAACATTTACCGCTGGTTGCCGCGGCCCTGGCGGCGGTCGGGCTAGTAATCCTGGTCGCTGGTAGGCGTGAATCGGCAACCACTGGCGACCGCTTGACCAGTTGGGCTTCATTTTGGATCGGCGCGGTTCAGGGGCTCTGTCTGCCGTTCCGCGGTTTCTCACGCTCGGGAGCCACGATCTCGACCGGACTTTTCTGTGGAGTGTCGCGTTCACTGTCGGAAGATTTTAGCTTTGCCCTGGCACTCGTTTTGACCCCGCCAGTGCAAGTCTATAGCGTTTACAAGCTACTCAAAACGCATGAGCTGTCTTCCGCCACAATTGGGGAAATACTGGTCCCCGGTTTGGTCGGAATGGTCTTTAGCTTTGGAGCAGGTCTGCTCGCGTTGCGTTTCTTGTCGGCCGTATTGGAGCGAGGCCGATGGAAATACTTTGGGTATTATTGCCTGGCGGCTGCGGTTGTGGTGTTCGGGGCGCACTTCATTATTCCGGCGGCGTAGTTTGACTTCAGGTTTATGTTCACTTCACAGCTCGCCCTGCCATGTCGTGAGCCAATGCGTATTATGTCCTGTGGATTCGTCATACCGCAGGATGAATTGTCATGTCGAGCCGCTTCCTCGTTCTTGCGATCACCGCGGTTGGAGTCATCGGGCTCGGCTCAAACCGGGCCAGTGCCCACGATTTACAGGGAAGGGTTAAACTGCCTCCCGATGCGGTTATTGTTGAAGCTTGGTTCAGCGATGACACGCCGGCCCAGGGGGCAAGCGTCACCATCACCGATGCTGGTGGGAATGAAGTGGCATCCAGCAAGACCGATGATACGGGCGTGTGCAGGCTCCCAAAACTGAGTGCGGGCAAGTACACGGCAATCGTTGAGCTGATTGGCCATCGCGACACCATCGACTTTGAAGTCGCGGAGTCATCCACCATGCTGGAGTTTTCCAACTGGCGATTGAACAAGACGCTCGGGTTTACTGCCGGAGTTGTCGGGTTGCTTGCCACATCTTGTGCTTTCTGGCTCATCCGTCGGCGGAAGACGGTTTAATCGAAAGCTTCGGATGCGGGCTTTCGCCGAGTTCACCAGATCAACCAATCTCACTCGATCGACCGGGAAGTGGGTACTCTTCCATCAAACCGTAAGTCGTTTCGGTCATTCCCAAGGACCGATATGTTGTCTGCGCCCGGATGTTATCGCTCTCCACATAGAGCCGAATCCCGATAACGGTGGGATCGCTTATCGCCTGCTGCTGCACCTCTTTGTACAGTGACCGAAAAACCCCCTTGCGGCGAGCATCTTCCCGCACATAGACGCTTTGCACCCACCAGAACCATCCGTTTCGCCAGTCGCTCCACTCGTAAGTCACCATCATCTGGCCCACAATTTCGCCAGCGTCCTCGGCCATTGTGTAGAAACCCCGAGCCGAATCTGTAAAGACAGCTCGGACGCCGGCGAGGAGGACATCCGGACGCAGCCGTTTGTGTTCCGTTTCCCATGCCAATGCCGCGTTGAACGCCACCAGCACGGCTTCATCGTCGGGGGTTGCTCGGCGGATACTCAGACTCATCTCGATTGCCTCAACGGTGTGGTAACATACAACGGCTTGGTCCATTGTCGGTGGCTGTAAGGCGTAGCGATCTATCTTCATTCCGAAAGACAACAAGATAGACCATGCGTGGTTCTGCGCCATCCCTAGGTGTCAACCAAACATCATGAATCTTAAAGAATACATCCGGGATGTGCCCGATTTTCCAAAGCCGGGCATCCTTTTCAAGGACATTACCCCACTCCTTGCGAACCCCGACGCATTCCGGTATGCGGTAACCAAACTCTGCGAACGGTACGCCGCAATGAAGATCGATGCCATTGCCGCTGCCGAGGCCCGCGGCTTCTTGTTCGCTGCGCCGATGGCCCTTCAACTAAACAAGCCATTGATCCCACTCCGCAAGCCGGGAAAACTTCCATATTCCACACGTAGTTTCCGATACGATCTTGAGTATGGAACAGCCGAACTCCACATCCACACCGATGCGATTAGAGCCGGGGAGAAAATCCTTCTCGTCGATGATGTTCTGGCAACGGGTGGGACAATGGCCGCAGCTTGTCATCTGATTGAGCAGGCGGGCGGGGTGGTTGTTGGATGCGCTTTCCTGCTCGAACTGACCTTCCTCAATGGTCGAGTTCCACTCGCAGGGCGGGAATGCTTCAGCCTCATCGGTTACTAACCCTCAAGGAACCCCATGTCTAGCGACATCGATGATCGGTTTGATGATGACCCTCGATCCGACCACGACCATTTCCGGAAGGCACGGCGTGCGGTCGGTTTACCAGCAACTCTCTTGATCGTGGTTGGGGCTCTGGGTTTACTGTACGCAGCTCTTGCAATCATCCAACGCGATTCAGTTCCTGCAAGAATTGACCTGATGATCGCAACGATCGACGCTGACCCGAATCTGCCTCGTGACCAGAAAGACCTCCAGATCGATTTCTGGAACTCGGTCAAGGATGTTGTGCAGCATCCGATTACACTTGCCTTCTACATCGTGAATGTTGTTTGCTCACTGTTGGTTCTGGTCGGTGGGATCAGGATGCTACAACTCTCCGGCGCCGGTCTGCCAATAGTTGGTTCGGTTCTTGCCTTGACCCCTTGCATCGGATGCTGTTGCATCCTTGGACTCCCATTCGGAATCTGGGCGCTGGTGGTTCTGAACCGCCCCGATGTCCGGGCAGCGATGGCGGCGCGGAAAGCCTCGGTACAATATCCGGATGAGCGAGATATGAGATGAAAGTTGCTTATGCGCGTGGGAGGGGAAAGCATTACTTGTAGGACGGCCGTCCTACGTGGCTCTAACAAAATAGTAAGCGGGGTGAGGGATACTCATACTTAAAGGTCAGAACCCGCTTACTGCGTGCGCGGCTCTATTTTGTTAGCCTAAGCGCATACCCACAAGCAACCATTCACAACCAACATCGAACATTCCCATGCTCGACTTCGACAAGGCTGGCGGATTGGTCCCTGCTGTCGCCCAAGACGCAGACTCGGGTGAAGTGCTGATGCTCGCATGGATGAACCGGGAGGCGTTCGAGGAGACAACCCGGACAGGGAAGGCAGTCTACTTCAGCCGGAGCCGGAACAAACTTTGGCGAAAGGGTGAAGAGAGTGGGCACACGCAGGAGATCGTAGGAGTCTACATCGACTGTGATGCCGACACGGTGCTGCTGAAAGTACGGCAGGTTGGTGGGGCTGCCTGTCATGAGGGCTACAAAAGCTGTTTCTTCCGCAAGTTAGAAGATGGTGAACTCACCATAGTCAGCGAACGAATCTTTGACCCGAAGAACGTCTACGGCAAGGGGTAGGAACACAACATCCTCCATCGCCAAACGCTCCGGGTTCACCAAGACTTTTTGTCCTTGGTGAACCCGGAGCGTTTGCGATAGAGCGGATCGGACTCCCCTCCCCTGCATCTCCAACTCAAGGGCTCACTGGTTCATTGGAACGATGCCGAAGGCGTCTAGTTTAATGAAGTATGTTCCGTTGTAACCACGTTGTTTACGAGTGATCTGTTTGCGGCCTTGCTGAATCGTCGTCAGGAACTCCATGATCGTTTTTTCAGTGCCAAGTTGCTCATCATTGCCAAGGAGTTCTACGCCAATCAGCTTTCCCCCGTTCTTCACCGGGAACAGATACTTCTCCTGGAGGGGTCTCAGTCCGTTTTTAGCGTCTCCTTTCCCCACAAGAACTTCATTGTGGAAAAAGGCGGCCTGCTGTGCCCCGTTTTTGTCGCCGGCCCCGAACATGAAAAGCATCGGGTTGTTGTCGCGGATTTTGGGTGCTAGTGGCATTCGTAACCCGTTCGGGAGGATGCCGGACACAAAGCTCTTGACCACAGCGGGCGATACGGTTGCAGGCCGAGCCGGACTCAACCAGACAGCTCCCGAAATGTCAGCGCCGCCAGTGTCGAAGTCTCCACGGATCTGTTGAGGAACGAACTCGTAACGCGGATTAAATACGAGTTGGTTTGGTGTCGGGTTGAATGCCGGTCGGTTCCATTCAATCGCAAGCCACGCCATGCCAATCGTTGCCGCGGCTTCTGAGCCGATTAGGTAGATAGAACTCGTGTTCACATCCCCGGCGTCGTTCTTGCTATCGAGGTGTGCTCGAACCGCGGCGAGGTCCGTGAGAATAACGGGAGCATAGGCGACTGGATTCGTCAAATCCTTGTAGAAAAAGGTATCTTTGATCGGCTTGCTGTTTGCACCCTTGATGAACTGTTTGTTCCAATAGCCAGTAAAGGGATTCTGCCAGAACTTCCCGGTATCTTTGATGTCGTTACTCTTGCCGTGTCCCCGCCAATCGAATCGGAACACGTTGTACCCCGCCTCAGTCAACCGATTGGCGAGACCAACCCAGTCCCCCTTGAGCATGTTATTGTCTTTGCCGGGCGGGTACAACAGGATCACCACAGGGTCCGTTGGAGGGGTCTTTGTCGATTTGTGGAACAGACCGTGGAGTTGGATCCCATCGGCGGTGAGGAAGGTTTCTTCCTCAGGAGGTGCCGCCTTGGCTTGGGCAAGTGCCTTCGGGGCATCGGATGACAGTAAGAGCGCAACAGCCACGGCAAACAGAAGCGGGGCAGCCATCCAACGTCGCATGGCGAATCCTCGCGGGGAGTGGGACATCAATAGGACAACACATCTGGATCATACGTCGTTGGCACTCGCCACGCCAGATGTGTGTTACTATTCCGCAAAAGCATCCCAGAATGTGTGGTTACCAAGTCTCCCGATTTCGGGATTCTAATATCTATGGAGAAAACTGCCATTCACCGACGATTCCTTCATCCCTTCGCGACAGGTGTCTTCTTGGAATTGGCAACAGCAGTTTTGGCGATTTCGACGAGTTTGTCGAACGTCGCGGGGTCGTGGATGGCCGTCTCGGACAGCGACTTCCGATCGAGTGCTATATGGGACAGTTGCAGCCCGTGGATGAATTCGCTGTAACGCATCTCCCGCATCCGACATGCAGCGTTAATCCGAACGATCCAAAGGCGGCGATATTGCCGTTTCTTGGCCTTCCGATCCCGGAACGCAAAGACACGTGCCCGAATGAGCGTGACAATTGCCTGTCGGTATAAGTTGTGCCGGCTCAGGCGGAAGCCCTTGGTCAGCTTCCGTGTGCGTTTGCGACGAGCGGCCAGCGTCTTTCCACTACCCGAACGAACCATGACCGTGACCCCTTATCTCGATGTTTTGATGGATCAAGAGCGTTTTGGTTTTGGCAATGCGTCTTCGTGAAACTCTTTCAAGTTCCTGGTTCCCTGTGGTTGATCAAGACGCACATGTCTGAAACAGCCATACGTCCTGAACTTGGAAACCGAACATCTGGTTAGAGAACTCCGAGTGCAATCTTGTACTTCTTTTGCACTTTCGGCCGATCTCCGATGATCCCGGCTGCGCGAAGTTGCCGTTTTCGCTTGCCTGTCATGTGGGCGTTCAAGTGCCGACGGCCAACTTTGCCATGTTTCAGCTTGCCGGTGCCGGTCACTTTGATCCGCTTCTTGACGCTCTTGTTCGTCTTGTTTTTGGTGGCCATGGTTCGTGACTCTGTTTCGGTGTGGGGGAGCGTGGTTGGTTTTGAAGCACAACCGCCGTCTTGAGATACCCCCGACACTCAAGAAGCCTCGGGAACGATCCCGGGGCGGATGGAAACACAAATGCTCGGAATCCAGGAGTAGTCCCGGGTTCCGAGCGGTGTTCCGTTCGGTATTCGTTGATTGTAAGAGTGGCTTGCCCTCGCGGAAAGGGCGAAAGCCTCAGGCGGTCGGCTTCGGTGGCGGATTGGAACCACCCGCGGGCAACCCGGCTGCTGCTGGTTTGTTTGCAGTTGGTGCGTTCGCCGCGGGAGCCGCAGGCTTCGCGGGAGAACTGCTTGGACTGCTGCCGTTTGAGCTTGGTGAGGCTGCGGCGGGTGGTTTGGGAGCCGCTGGCTTTGGCGATCCTCCTCCACCTCCACCTCCAGGCTTCCCACTTGCTTTCGGTGCCAGGAGCGCAACCAAACGTCGGCCTTCCATTCGGGCCGGTGATTCGAGCTTGCAGGAATCCTGGAGTGCTTCCAGAAGCTGATTCATGACGCGCTGACCTTCCTCGATGTGCTGCATTTCACGACCCCGGAACAGGACGTTCACCTGCACCTTGTCGTTGTGTTCGAGGAATTTTTTGGCCTGCTGGATCTTGGTATCGATGTCGTGATCGCCGGTCTTGGGACGAACGCGGATTTCCTTGAGCTTCTGCTGGTGGGTTTTCTGATGGCTTTTTTTGGACTGGGCGTATTTGAACTTCCCGTAGTCCATAATTTTGCACACGGGAGGCCGCTCTTTGTCGGCCACCTCGACCAAATCGAGTCCTGCTTCGCGGGCCATTTCGAGCGCTTGAGAGGTCGGGACGATGCCGTGCTGCTCGCCCTCTGCTCCAATAAGCCGGATTGGAGTAATCCGGATTTGCTCGTTCATCCGAGGGCCGGCTGGACCCCGGGGCGTGGAATTGCGGTCGTACGGAGGGATTGCCGTGTCTCCTTCTTGTTCGCGAAAACGGGGTTGACCGGCCCGAGTCACCGGCCCGACAGCTTGGTAACGAAACATCGCCACCAAAAATCGGGAAGAATCCTTAACTCCTTACCCTTAACTCACCGTTCTCGCATCGTCAACGCTTGGTGTGAAAAATCAGCGAGTCATTCAAATTATACTTACTGAGAAGTTGCAGTGCAAACCCTACTCTCCACGATAAGAAAGTTGGATTGTACTTCGCGGGCTCAGGAATGAGTCATCACCAAAGATGGGGTTGGGTCACGCACTGAGTCATTCCTCCAGACCTGCACCTCAGACTGGTTGTTCGGATGATGTCACCGAGTGGCGAGAATTAGGGCAGCGGGGATCGTCTAGCAAGTACAAATCACGATTTTGTTTATGATTAAAGTGACTATTCTTACCACCAGGCATATGGCAAGGGGCTTTGACACATGACATTTTGTGACAGCGACTGGTGTTTGAATCTGTGATTGGGATGTGTAACGCCTTGTTATAGTGCCAAAACGCATCATCGCAATCTTGTAAGATTACTGACAACTCTCAACAACACTGACAGACGCTTCTGACCCTCAATTCAACACCTCTGAACCCTTCTGACCCTCAACTCAACACCTCTGAACTGCCGACAGTCTGCCCACGCGTGGCTCCAACAAATAGAGCCGCGCACGTAGTAAGCGGGGTGAGGGATACTCAAACGTAAAGGTCAAAACCCGCTTACTACGTGCGCGGCTCTAAAAAAATAGAGCCGCGCAAGGAACGCGGTCGAACCCGAAGCCCCTCTCATGGCTTTTTATCCTTCTTTGGCTCCTCTTTCTTCGGTTCCTCTTTCTTGGGCTCGGTTTTCTTGGGTTCGATGATGTCGATCGTCAGCGGTGGCGGGATAACTGCGTAGTCTTTGCCGCCGACCTTCGTTGTGGCCCGGAACACCAGCGGCGTTGGTCCCACAGCCACCGCCGGTGCCAGCGTCAGACCGAGTTCGCCCTTGGTTTGGCCTTTCGCGATCGGCTTCGCGGCAGCGGGCGTGATGTTGGGCGGAATAAACAGGGGAGCGACTGCGATGTCGCCGTCGCTGCCTTCGCCGCGAGTCGCCTCAATCGCAACCTTGCCCGCCTTGCCCTTCTCCATGCTCGTCGGATCGGCTGTCAATTTCAGGGCGAATGTCGGTTTTTCAACCACAGCAGCAGCGCACCCCACGAGAAGTTCGGGCGGCGGGTTGGACATTCCCCCGAGGTTTGTTTTCACGAGGTCCATCAGATTTCCAAAGCGGATAACGGGTTGCCCATTTGCTGTGATCTTCCCCTGGACTCGATACGAATATGCCCCAGGCTTGGTCCCGGCTTTGATGAGTAACGGAACGAACGCAAACGTCTGACCTGCCGGAAGCATTACCGATCCGCTCAGGGCGTCATCGCCGACGATGCTCAGTTCCACAGGCCCGGCATATCCATTGAGGCGATTCACCGTTGCCATCACCGCCGTTCCATTACCGGCCGCAGCCTCGCACCGATCGAGCGCCAACACAATGTCGAAGTCATGGGTTACGGGCTGAACCGTGAGATGATAGATCTCATTCGGACCCGCGAGATAATTAAGGTGTTCGCAGGCGATCACGTATTCGCCATCGGCGGATGGTGTGAATTCAACGCGGGCAGTGGGCAGCGCGGGATTGCTTCGGGCGATCTCGGTTCCCTTCGCATCCAGTATCCGGATCAACACCTCGGTTGGGGTATTGATCTCGTAGGTTTGAGCGGCTGCAACCAGCTTTTGACCCTTCTTCCCGACAATGGCGAAGTGGTCCACATCGTGTGGCTTGTCGAACTTCGCGGAGACGCCACCGGGTACGGGCAGTTTGTTGGCCTTGGCGGGCTCATCGTTCGGCTCTTGCTCGATGATCTCCGGCCAGTCGCTCAAAAGCACCGGAACCGGCCACCCACCAACCCCACCCGACCGCTTCGGCGACACATAGACTGCGGCTAATACCGGGTCGGTGGATGCCTTGATGCTGACCGAAGGGATATCGGCAGCATCTGGTCCCGCAAACCCAACCTTCGCCGTCTGTCCCCGCTGAATTGCTACCGGGAATGCGGTTGTTACTCCCGGGAATTCGCCGATCCGCAGGCGGTAGAAGTAATCGGGACCACCCCGGTAGACTGTATCTCGTACCTCGACCAGAAACTCACCAGCCTCCTTGAACGTATGCGTGATCCTGCAATCGGATTGCAGCCCGGGCGTGTCGTCCGCGTAAAGTTCGAGGAGCGCCCGGTTTGTCTTGACATCGTGCAGAAGCACGATTGGGTCGAGTGGAGAACCGAGTCGCCGTGCGATGACCTCGAATGTCAACGTCTGACCCGCGGTAACTTTCACTTTGAAGTAATCGCTAGCTTCGGTATCGCTCCGACCGGTAATCACAACCGGGAAGGAGACAACCTGGGCTGTCTCCTTGGTCCGATTTGTCTCAGTTTCCGCTACAAGTGGGAACTCATCGACCACGAATGGACGGAAATTCGAGACACCCTGTTTTGTGGCCACGCGGATGGTATGCAAACCTATCGGGCAATCGGCAGGAAGTTCGACCTTCACCTGGAGTTTTGCCGGGTTGGTGCCGTTCTTGTTGTCGGTCGGGATAGTAACCTTCCCCGGGCAACTCAGCAGTACGTTGAGCGGATCGGCCAGATTGGTTCCGGTCAGAGTGAGTTCAACCGTTTCTCCCTTTTTCACCCCGAGGTTCGCCGGGGTTGTGAGCGTCGGAGCCTGCGGCGATGGCGTCACGACGGGTGGCTTGGGTTGACCCATTGCCGTGGGAATGTTTCCCGATGCCAGCATGACCAGACCCGAGACGAACCCGATAAATGCGATACACAAGGCAGAACGGCGGGGCATTCGGAACCTCAGTGAAAAAGTGCGAGTTGGTGGGATGTGTTCGATGATACCCCGCCGCGGCACCCGTGGCGAGAGGCAAGACCTGAAACGATTCACGTTCAAGAAGTGATTACCATGTCCACCACCCCCCGCCTTGAAGCGCCTACCTCGAACGCCTCTTTACCCACAACGAACAGTTATGATGAGGTGCCCTACGAAAGCCATCCCTATTCCCAGACGCACCCGTCCCGCCTTGCAACAATCGCCACGCTATTCGGCCTGACGCCGCCATCTGTTGAAAAATGCCGTGTGCTGGAACTTGGCTGTGCCAGTGGTGGGAACTTGATCCCGATGGCGGAAGCCTTGCCGGAAAGCTGGTTTGTCGGTGTGGATCTCTCTGGTCGGCAGATTGGCGATGGGGAAAAGATTGCCCGGAGTCTTGGGCTAACCAACATCAGTCTCAGGCACGCCAGTATTCTCGATGTGGATGAGACGTATGGCACATTCGATTACGTGATTTGCCACGGTGTGTTCTCGTGGGTACAGGATGCCATTCAGCAGAAGATTCTAGACATCTGCGCAAAGCAACTCTCTCCTCACGGTGTCGCATATGTGTCTTACAACACTTATCCGGGCTGGCACATGCGAGGAATGATCCGCGACATGATGCGGTATCACGCTCTGCGATTCGATACACCCGATCTTCGCGTCAGACAAGCTCGCGCGCTACTGGATTTTCTCGCCCAGTCCGCACGACAGGACGGGGGTGCCTACGCCACATTGCTCAGGAGTGAACTCGAATCCCTCCGTCATCAGGCCGACCATTACCTCTATCACGAACACCTGGAGGATGTGAACGCTCCAATGTATTTTCACCAGTTGGCGGAGTTAGCCGGGAAACACGGATTGCGCTACCTCGGAGAAGCTCGCCTCACCACGATGGTCACCGGCAATTTCACGCCGGATGTGCAGAAGGCACTTGAAACTGTTGCAACGGATCAGATCCAGGCCGAGCAATACATGGATTTCGTTCGCAACCGGACATTCCGTGAAACCCTGCTTGTCCATGACGATGTAACCCCAAACTGGGGTATCCGCCCAACCAACATCTACGGACTGCACATCACCACCACCCGCAAAGTGATGGAAGCACCCAGCGACTTGCGATCGACCGCGACGGTTCAATACCAAACCAAGTCTGGAATGACGCTTTCGACCTCTAGCCCCCCACTGAAGGCCGCCATGCGGGTATTTGCAGAGCGATGGCCGAGAACAATCTCGTTCGAGGAACTCAACAGAACGGTGAACGGGTTGCTCGAACGGGAATCGGATGATGGGGAAGCCCTGGCTTTGGGTTTGCTGAACACCTACATCGCGACCGATCTTCTGGAACTGCATGCCGTCCCTATTATCGCTGCGACAGCCGGAGAAAAGCCGGTTGCGCTCCACTCGGTTCGAGTCAGACTGGCAGCAGGAGAACCCGGTGCTGCCAATCGACGACACGAACTGTTTCGACCGAGCGAACTCGATCGCAAACTCCTCCCGCTTCTGGATGGCACTCGGGACCGGGCAGCGTTGCTCGATAGCCTAACCGAAATGGCGGTGAGTGGAGAACTGACAGTGCAGGCTGATGGTCACGCCATGACCGATCCAGTGGAGATCCGAACAGCCCTTGGGCCGGTGTTGGATAATTCGCTGACCGGGTTTGCCAATGCGGCTTTGTTGGTGGACTGAGACTATACAAAACGATTCCGCTCTGCCGGGGACTGAGTCGAACCTGCCAGAGAAATGCCTGATCTCGCCAACAACACGACAAGCGATTTCCAATCTAACTGGCGGCAATGGGATTTGTGGCTTACGATTCAATCAAGGTAATCCGGGCCGACAATCGCCACACGCCAAGGTGGGATTACCCTCGAACGCGGAACCCAACCCCTAAAAGTAGCGTCCAACCTGTGCTGATCTGTCTGCAAAACCCTCCTGTTGGAGAATCCAATCATGCTGCTAAGGATGATGTCCCTGTCGGCACTTGCCGCGGGGTTGTTTGCGTTGGCTGGCGTTGCTGTTAATGCCGAGGACACAAAACCGAAACCCGCAGACCTGGCTAAAGCTAAGAAGGCGCTCCAGGAAGTGCAGGATTTCATTGGCCTCTGGAACCTGGAAGGAACTCAGAAAGCCGGCGCGAAAACGGAGGCATGGAAGGAAAAGGTAACGTGGGGCTGGAAGTTTAAAGATGGAGATGCCTGGATCACCGTTCAATTCGGCGATGAAGGCAAGGGCAAATACTTCACCACGGGTGAGTTGAAGTATTCCGTCGAAAAGAAGAAATACCTGCTCACCCTGATCGGAACCGACAAGACCGAACTGGCCTTCGAGGGCGATGTTGCCAAGACCGGTGGGTTAAAGCTGGAACGAAAGGATGCCAAGACTGGGGATGTCTATCGGTTGACCATGAACACCCTGGCCGATGGTATTCGCTTCCAAGTAAAGTTCGAGAAGCAAGATGGCGGGAAAGGGCTGTTTTCCAATGTCTTTGCGATGAACGGCAACAAGGATGGCGAATCCATCGCTGGCGGCACCAAAAAGCCAGAGTGCATTGTCTCCGGCGGAGCCGCGAACATTCCGGTGAGCTACAAGGGCAAGACCTACTTTGTGTGCTGCACGGGCTGTCGCGATGAGTTCAACGCCAATCCCGAGAAGTACACCAAGGGTAAGTAATTTTTCAACACGGAACGCGGAACTCCGAGTTCCGCGTTCGTCTACACTCCCTCGAATAGTTCCGCCACGGGAACAGCAAATCCCGGAAGCACATCTTCCCCAGGTAACGTATCAGTGGCCCGGTAGAGTCTTGCCGTTCCATCCAATTTGTAGGCCCACACATTCCTGGTTGGAATGTAAAGCACCCACACCAGCCGCACGCCTGCCCGCAGATACTCATCGAGTTTCGTCTCCACCGCTTCCGCTTCATCGCTCGGCGAGATCACTTCAACCGCCAGATCAGGAGCGATCGACCAACTCCCATCCTCATCCCGAGTAGGTGTCACACGCCCCGCAACGACAAACGAAAGATCCGGTTTCCGGACTCGATTGTTGTTCGAGTTGGGAAGTCGATACGCGGCATCCCCTATCATCAGAAGGCCGGATCGATTTGGGCGGATATGGTTGAATAACCGTCCGTGGAGGTTACTCCCGACAATTGCGGCTGTGTTGCTCATCGGTTTCTCGATCCAGTTGCCATCGATCAGTTCGTATCCCTTACGGTCAATTTCCCGAGGTGATTCCTCGCGATCCTTCGGCACCCATTCGCCATCGATCAACTCACACCCCTTGCGATCCTCCTCGACGGCAATCGGGCTTTCCGAATCAAGTGTTGTGCCTGTTTCGATCGGATCGAGTTCGTGACTCATCGCCAACCCTCCTCGCATGATCTTGCGTGCTTCCCTCAAGTATACCCGGCAAACGCTTCCGAATGCACTGTAGGTGGAGTAGCATCTGAACATCCCCGCCGGAGGAACCCGCCATGCGATTCGCTTTCCTCACCTTGCTGCTCGCGTTCATTCCAGCGCTCGCCCAACAGCCTGTCATCGCTCCACCACCCCGCCCAGTCAACCCATACGCCCGCGGCGAAAAGATGCTCGATGCTTACCTGAAAGATCAGGTCAAGCGCGTCGCGGACAACTGTCTTTCCGATCTGACCACGAAGGATGAATGGGAGAAACGACGACCGGAGCTTCGGCGACAGTTCCTGGAGATGATGGGGCTCTGGCCGCTACCCGCGAAGACCAATCTCAAAGCCACCGTTGTCGGCACCGTTGATGCGGGGGATTTCAACGTTGAACGGCTGCACTTCCAGTCGATGCCCGATCTTTACGTCACCGCGAATCTGTATCTACCAAAACCTACACCGGACAATGCTGCGAAGAAATATCCCACGATTCTGTACCTGTGCGGGCATGGGAATCTGGTCGAGAACGGCATATCGTTCGGTAGTAAAGTGCCCTATCAGTATCACCCCGCATGGTTCGCTACGCACGGCTACGCCTGTCTCATCCTCGACACCCTGGAGTTGGGCGAGATCCTCGGGCAGCACCACGGCACCTATCGCGAGAAAATGTGGTGGTGGCAAGCGCGTGGGTACACTCCCGCCGGCGTCGAACTCTGGAACGCAATCCGTGCTCTCGATTACCTCGAATCCCGGCCGGAAGTGGATGCCAAACGGATCGGTGTGACTGGTCGGAGCGGTGGCGGAGCTACGAGTTGGTGGATCGCCGCGGCCGATGATCGGCCACAGGTTATTGTGCCCGTTGCCGGGATTGCGGATTTGTATTCGCACCTCTGCGAAGGAGTCACACCAAGGGTGGCAAAGGGTGTGATTTCCGGGCACTGCGACTGCATGTACATGGTTAATACTTACCGCTGGGATTTCCCAATGGTGGCCGCTCTGGTTGCTCCTCGACCACTACTTCTAGGCAACTCCGATGCGGATGACATCTTCCCTGTCGCAGGGTATCGTCGAATCGCAGACAAGGTGCGCAAAGTTTACGCTTTGTATGGCGCGGAGGAAAAGTTCCAGTTACTCGAAACGAAGGGGCCGCACAAGGATACGCCGGAACTCCGCATCGGCATCGATAAATGGATGAACCGCTGGCTCAAGAACGACACTACAACCGAGGTGAAGGACGATCTACCGCCCCCTTTGAAGCCCCAGCAACTGAAGGTTCTCGCAAAACTGCCCGAATGGCGCGTGAACGAGACGGTTCATGAGGTGTTCGTTCGGTCCGCCCGCATCGAACAACCCTCGAATGCAGCCGTAGCTCGCGAGTGGTGGTCCGCCAAGAAGCCCGAACTGCTCGCATCGCTGAAGGAAAAAGTCTTTGGCGGTTGGGTACAAAATCCGCCACCCTTGAAAGCAACGGTGGCCGCAGATGTGACCCACGATGGAGTTCGACTCCGGGCAATCGATTTCGTTTCGGAAGACTGCATCGAACTTCGGTTATTTGTCATGAGTTCCCCCAAGGTCGAGAAACCCGCGGAAGTGATCCTGTCTGTACTCGATGAAGATGGTTGGAGTCGATGGTGCGATGGGCTGGGATCGGAGTTTGCCGAAGTTCTACAACTGAGCCGCAAACCGAAGCGGGATAATGCGTTATTCGCACAGAATCGCGGTGTAATGGAGTCCCAGAAGATCGCCTTCGCGGCGATCGCTCCACGTGGTATCGGCGTCACGCGCTGGGCTGAGGCGGGAGGGTTCGAGGACACGATGATTCGCCGAAGGTTTCCGCTGCTGGGACAGACCCTGGATGGTCAACGGGTATGGGACGCCCGGCGAGCAATCGCCGCGTTGCTTGTGCAGCCCGATTTGAGAATGGGTAAATTGACCATTCACGGAGAGCGTGAAGCCGCAGCGATTGCGCTTTATGCAGGGATATTTGAATCTGCTATTACTGGTTTTGACCTTTGGTACTTGTCAAACGCGCACTACGATGGAGCAACCTTCCTGAATGTGCTGAAGGTACTCGATGTGCCGCAAGCAGTAGCTTTGGCGATGCCCCGGAAAATCGCTCTTCATGTTCGCACGGAGGCCGATCGTGCGGGTTGGGACTGGGTAGTCCGGCTCCAACGCGCTTTCGGAAGCGATGCCTTGGTTGTGAAAGTGGTGGGCGAGTAAGTCGGGGCCGATATAGTCACAGTTGACGCGGTGAGTGTCTACCGCCCCATTATTTATTCAAAAAGGAGTTCTCCAGTGCCTGAACAACAAACCGTACCGACCCCAACCACGGTCCCCACGCAACAGGGGAATCAGCAGATTCAAGTCCCCATCAGCGACGCTGACATGGAAAGCCTTTACGTCAACTTCTTCCGGGTAACAGGGAACCCGGACGAGGTGTTGCTCGATCTGGGGATGTATTCCCAGGTGATCGGAGCAACCGGCCCGGAGCCGGTTCACCTGTCCCACCGCCTCATCATGAACTTCGTTACAGCAAAGAAGCTGGCCGAAGTACTACGGGTGGTTGTGGCTCGTCACGAGCAGGCATTCGGGGTTGTTGAAGTGGACCCCAACCGCCGACTGCGGTTCAACGCACAACAGCGGCCGGTTGGCTGATCGCGGTTCGACTCAGTTTGTTTTGAGGCAAGCCTGGACCGTTAGCGACCGGAGTAGTCACTCACGCTCCAGGCTCGCCTCAAAACAGTGGCGGCTGACGCCATCACAAATGTTCATGACAAACCATCAGCGATCAGAATCCTACACACTTCCGCCTTGACCCCATCCCCCCAATCGCTGTATTCCCCACACTGATTGGCTCACCAATCGGGGGATTACATGATCCGTTGCACCATTGCGTTCATCGCTGTCGTTGTTTCCTCAGTCCCGGTACTGGCCCAACCGGTGAACCTGACTGAGAAAAGCGCTCTCGGTGAGAGGGCGACATTCGCCATCGATCTCGACCTGAAAGGCAACTTGATAGTCGCCCTCAATAATGGGAAGCAGCCGATTCCTCTGGAAGCGAAGGCCCGGCATCGATTCACCGAACGCATCGTGGCCGTGACGGATGGCTTGCCAAGTACAACCGCGCGGTTATACACCGAGGCGATGGCATCCGCTAAACTCGCAGCCGACAAAAGCGACCGTTCGCTGCCTGCCGATCGAAGGCTGATTGTTGCCCGGCGTAATCCGGATGGGCTAATGTGCTTTTCCCCGAATGGCCCCCTCAACCGGGATGAACTCGATCTCGTCACGGATCACTTCAACCCACAATGTCTCCCTGGGTTGCTGCCAGGCAAGGTGGTGAACATTGGAGACACCTGGACACTGACTGATATCGCCGCACAGACCGCATGCCTGTTCGATGCCACGATCAAAACCACCCTCACGGGCAAGCTGATTGCCGTGAAAGATGGAATTGCGACATTCACAATCAACGGTACAGCCGAGGGCATCGAGAATGGCGCAAAGTTATCGCTTGCGGTCACTGCGAGCGGAACATTTGATGTGACCTCCGGGCATATCACCGCACTCACCTGGAAGCAGAAGGACGAACGCGAACAGGGAGCGGTCAATCCGGCCTCACAAGTCGAGGCTACAGTCACACTCAAGCGGGAAACCCCAAGCTCAGAGCCTAAAGAACTGTCCGATGAGGCTCTTGCTAGTATTCCGGAAGGGAACTTACCAACACGATTTACTGACTTGCGGCATATCGACTCCAAGGGACGTTATCAGCTCCTGCACGCCCGAGAGTGGCATGTGACTGGTCAGACTGAAACGCACCTCATCATGCGTTTGCTGGATCGAGGCGATTTCGTTGCCCAGGCCACGGTGACCGTGTGGAACAAGATGGAACCTGGAAAACATCTATCGATTGAGGAGTTCAAGAAAGCCGTCGCCAGTGCTCCGGGATGGACCCCCGGGAAAACGCTTTTCGACGGCGAACTCGCAGCCCCAGGCGGACGTTGGCTCTACCAACTGAAAGTGGAAGGGAAGATGGAAGATGTGCCTGTGGTTCAAACTTTTTACCTTCTCGCGGGTCCACAAGGGGATCAGGTTGCAGTTACGGTGGCTGCGAAACCCGACAAGGCCAAAGCCATCGGTAACCGAGACCTGAATCTGGTCAACGCCATCGAGTTCGGGAAAAAGTAGACAGAATGATCCGCGCAGCGATATTCGATGGGCCTGGCCAACCACTTCGGTTCGAGTGCTTCTCCCGACCGAAGTTGGCTCTCGGTGAGGCCCTCGTCCGCATTTCCCTCTGCACAATTTGTGGCAGCGATCTCCACACTTTTACCGGTCGAAGAACCGGCCCCTCGCCCTGCGTTCTTGGACACGAACCGGTCGGTATCATTGAGGAACTCAACGGCGAATTGTTCGATGTGGCCGGAGAGCGGCTGCAAAGCAGCGATCGCGTGGTATGGTCGGTGGCCGTCTCCTGTGGGCGGTGTTTCTTCTGTACCCACGGATTGCCCCAGAAGTGCGACTCACTCCGGAAATATGGTCATGAACGAGTTGCCCCAGGACAGGGTCCGCTGGGTGGACTGGCAACGCACTGCCACCTGTTTTCGGGAACAGCGTTCGTGAAAGTTCCGTCCGGATTACCAGATCGGGTCGCTGCCCCGGCTGGTTGCGCCACGGCAACCATTGCGGCGGCCTGGCGCGTGGCTTTGCGCAGCGAAGGTGTCTCGGCTTCAATTCCAGCAACAGTTGTAGTGATCGGGCTCGGTATGCTTGGGCTGACGGCCTGTGCCTGGGCCATCGCGAATGGTCACACCGTGATAGCCTGCGATAGAGACGATACGCGGTTGGCACAGGCAAAGCGATTCGGGGCCACGTATACCACGAAGCCCGAAACGCTGGTTGAACAGGCGAAAACTTACACCGCTGGCCGTGGTGCGGATCTCGTACTCGAACTCAGTGGCTCCGCAATGGCGGCGAAGCTCTCGCTCGAAGTGCTGCGAATTGGAGGAACGGCCGTGTGGGTTGGGGCAGTGTCCCCAACCGAGCCGGTATCTGTGTTGCCGGAGGAGATGGTCCGCCGTTGTCTGACGGTGACCGGCATACACAACTACACCCCAACAGACCTTGCCTCAGCGATCGCGTTTCTCACGGATAATCACACCCGATTCCCGTTTGCGGAATTGGTCTCGCACACCTTTCCGCTCGACGCGGCCACCGCGGCGTTCGAGTTTGCCGAGAGAGCGCATCCCGTTCGGGTTGCGATCCTGGGCGAGTGATGACGAAACCGAAACGACCTGGATGATGGACTTGCGGCCGATCGACTCCAGAACGTGGCTATGCAGCGATGCGAATTGGTCCGATTACGGTAGCACTCACGCTCTGAGCGAGACTCACAAGTTCTCGGCGAGTCTGTCGGAGAATGAGTGTCACCGGTGATTCTGGATCGAGTTTCTCGATCATCAGAGATAGATACTCGACCGCCCACCTCGCTTCTGAGATGTCGATGGTCGGGATTTCAGGGATGAGAGCAGATTGGTTAGAAACGATCATGGCCCAGAACCTCCTTGTTCAGGAACACAAACTCGGAGTATTGTGCTTCGACAAAAAAGATTCAAGGCCAAATTTTTAATATGCCTCAACTGAATGTAGTCGAGGGTCACTTGATGTTGAAGTCGAGATTAGTCGGCCCTTCTGTAACTTCTACCGCCAGCGACGTGGTTTTCGCAGACGCGAACGCAGCTGGGACTCCTTCCCCTTCGACGGTGACCTTGAAGCTCCCGACGGGCACACGATCAATGAGGTATTTCCCGTCCTTTATGGTCGAGCCGACAAACTGGCCGTTGGTCATGTGGAAGGTGATCTTCCCCTCGCCAAGCAGCTTGCCGTTCAGCGTGACGTTACCGCTCACCTTCCCATCCGCAGCCCGAGCATGGGAAGGAGCCGCGAGCAGACAATACACGATGAACAGTCCGGTCAGTGCGGATCGTGTCATGGTCATCATCGTCTCCTTCGCATCTCGATTAAATCAAGAGTGAAAGAACAGGCCACGGGTCGTGCTACATCCTATTCAACGCCGCCCGTTGCTGAGCATTTCAACGATCGCAGACGCGGGCTGTTCATCAACCCGCGACCTTCGACTTTCCGACCAGTTTTCCTCAGCCTCGCAGCGGGGACGAGTCGAATGGGTCTGTTTTTTTGTCCCCATGTGGATCGCATGCGGGAAATCCTCGTTCGATGTCTGGGGTGCTTTACGGCGGGATGCGGAGCGATAGAATTGGTAGATATGGGGCACCTCATTACGTGATGGGTAGATCCCTGGTCGACATTTAGCCCTAACAACCAATACTCTGCACCCGTAGCTCAACTGGATAGAGCGTCGGTCTTCGGAAACAGTCAAACGCTCAAAACCCCCTAAAATAAGGGGGTTTTTGCTTTTTCTATGACGCCAGTTGCCCCTAGAAACTTGTTTTCGACTTGGAAGGCGTCCCGTTCGTGTCGAGCATGGGTCTGGGCGTGTTCGTCAGTGCGATCTGCACGATGCCGCTGATAGCATTGTCGATCTGCTGTCCATCTGGGGTTATGACGCGGTTGCTTGTTATGACGGCGCAACCGCATTGGAATCAGCGAGTCTCCTGCAACCAACCACGATTCTCCTGGATCTTGCGATGCCGGAGATGGATGGGTTCCTGTTCACCCAATTACTTCGCGAACTGCCCGATTGCGGAGTAGTGCCGATCATCGCGTTGAGTGGGTACTCCAGTCAGACATATCGTGCGAGAGCCTGGGAAATTGGGATACGTCACTATCTGCTGAAGCCCGCAGACCCAAAGTGCCTGAAATCCCTGCTGGCGCAGGAGATCGAATTCGCATTGTCCGCCACTCCACAGCCCGGAATCTCTGGCCGCAGTGTCCCAGTGGAGTTGTCGCAGCCCGAAAGAAGAAAGCTTGGTGGACTTTACTCTCAGGCATACTGGGATCAATTGGAAAAGAATGAGTCAGAACATGATGAAACGAGCAAGATCGGCCAATGTTTGTAATGGAGGTGTGTGTCCTTGGCGAAGGAGGTAACGGAACTGCTTCTGATACTTCCTGCTGGCGATTTTTTCCGCGCTGGAAGAAGCGGCCCTGCCGCTAGCTAGTCGGATGCCCTGTCGGATCGTCGCGAGGTGTACTTCGCGCACTTCGGGCAGGGCTCGTCTCGGCGGAACTGATTTGCCCTTTGGCAAATTGTTGTCTCCCTGGCTATCCCAGGTGCTATAGTTCCTACATAACTCTAACCGAAGTCAATTTATACTACGGCAGCTCATTTCCACGGCCAGTGGTATGGTTGGCCGGTCCTGGAATGCCGCAGACCTCTTCATTGAGGATGTGGCTAATGCGTGCCTTCGCACAAAGCATCGTTGAAACGGTCCGCCACCCTCTGTTACTCCTCAACAGCCAGTTGAGGGTGCAGTCGGCGAACGCAGCCTTCTATCGCACCTTCTGCATTGGCAAGCTCGAGACTGTAAGCAAACTGGTTTTTGACCTGGACAGGGGGGAGTGGGATATTCCTCGCCTGCGGACGCTCCTAAGCGAAGTCATCACAGGAGGTTCGTTTGAGGATTTCGAGGTCAAGCATGACTTCCCGAGGCTGGGACGCCGGGTCATGTTGCTCAATGCGCGCGGGGTCCATGGGGACGAGGACGACACTGCGATGGTCCTGTTGGCCATCGAGGATGTGACCGACAAGGTGCAGGCCTGGGATGCCTTGTACAAGCTCAACCGGGAGTTGGAAGACCGAGTGCGTGACCGGACACATGAGTTGGAATCCACCAACATGGAGTTGGAGGCGTTCTGCTACTCGGTTAGCCACGACCTGCGAGCGCCTCTTCGGGCAATCGACGGCTTCAGCGAGGAACTTCTAAAGTGCTATGCCGAACGGCTCGACGAGAAGGGCCGGCACTACCTTCGGCGTGTTCGGGCGGGCACGCAGCGGATGGGTCAGTTGATCGATGACCTCCTTGATCTCTCCAGGATCAGCCGGGGGGAAATGAAGCGGGAGCAGGTGGACCTGACGGACATGGCCAAGGCCATCGCGGCCGAACTACGTCAACAGACGTCAGATCGTGAGGTTTCCTTCGACATCCAGCCGGACTTGGTTGGCGAAGGCGACCCCGGCCTGCTCAAGGTTGCTCTGGAGAACCTTCTGGGGAACGCCTGGAAATTCACGTCCAAACGACCCCTGGTAACAATAGAGTTCGGGCAAACCCAACACGACGGTAAGACGGCCTACTTCGTCCGGGACAACGGGGCGGGCTTCAATCCAGCATTTGCCGGGAAACTTTTCGGGGCTTTCCAACGACTCCACAAGGAGAAGGACTTCCCCGGCACCGGCATCGGCCTGGCGACTGTCCAACGGGTCATTCACCGCCATGGCGGACATGTTTGGGCGGAAGGGGCTATCGAGAAGGGAGCCACGTTTTACTTCACTCTACCGGAAAGGGCGCACCCATCAGCCAGAAAGTAATCCTGCTGGTCGAGGACAATGCAGATGACGAAGAACTCGCCCTACTAGCGTTCGAGAAGAGCAATATCGCCAACGAGGTCGTGGTCGCCCGCGATGGGGTGGAGGCTCTTGACTACCTGTTCGGCACCGGGGCCTACGAGGGCCGGGATGTGGGCTTGCTACCCCAGGTGGTCCTCCTCGACCTCAAGCTGCCCAAAATCGACGGGCTGGAAGTCTTGAAGCGGCTGCGGGGTGACCCCCGGACCCGCCGTCTCCCTATCGTTGTCCTCACATCCTCGCGGGAGGAGCAGGATCTGATCGAGAGCTATGACCTGGGGGCCAATAGCTACGTCCGTAAGCCGGTGGATTTTGCTCGCTTCGCAGCAGCCATCAACCAACTCCAGATGTATTGGCTGGTGCTTAACGAGTCCCCAACAATCACGAGATGAACACCAATGGCCACACCCCTTCGCGTGCTGGTCGCCGAAGACACGCCGGATGATGCCGAGCTGATGATGCTGGAGCTTTCCCGTGGCGGCTTCGCCCCTGTCTTGAGGCGGGTTGAGTCTGCCGAGGAAATGCGGGTGGCCCTCGCCGAGGGTCGGTGGGACATTGTTCTTTCCGACAACACGATGCCGGGCTTCGGCGCTTCGGCAGCTCTCGCCCTTTGTCGGGAGGCCGATGCGGACCTGCCGTTCGTCGTTGTCTCGGGCACCATCGGCGAAGACAGTGCTGTCGAGATGATGCGCGCCGGTGCCAGCGATTACTTCCTCAAGGGCAACCTGATCCGGCTATCGCCCGTTGTCGAGCGGGAACTGCGAGAGGCGGTTAACCGACGGGCACGTCACAAGGCGGACCATGCGGCATCTGAGTTGGCCGCAATCGTCGAATCTTCGGACGACGCAATCATTTCCAAGACGCTGGACGGGGTCGTCACATCGTGGAACCACGCCGCCGAGCAGCTCCACGGCTGGACGGCGGAGGAAGCTATTGGTCGGCACATCTCGTTCATCGTACCCCCCGATAAGGCAGACGAATTGGTTAGGATGATGGAGCGGTTGCGGCTCGGCGAGCGGGTCGAGCACTTCGAAACTGGGCGGCTGCGCAAGGACGGCACTCGGCTCGGTGTGTCAATCACCATCTCCCCTATCCGGGACCGACACGGTCGGCTGACCGGGATCTCGAAGATCACACGGGACATTTCTGGGAAGCAGCGACTGCAACGAGAACTTCAGAACAGGCTGAGGCAACAGGAGGTGGTGGCTGAGTTGGGGCGGTCTGCCCTCTTGGGCGGCGACCTTATGCATCTCATGCAGGATGCCACGCAGATGGTCGCGGAGACGCTGGGCAGCGAGTTTTGTAAAGTGCTGGAGTTGATGCCCGACGGCCGGTCGCTCCTGCTACGGACGGGAGTGGGGTGGAAGGCAGAGTTGTTCGGTCTGGCGATGGTACCCTCCGGGACGGATTCCCAAGCTGGCTATTCCCTCTTGTCCGGGGAACCGGTAGTGGTGGACGACTTCCGGACCGAGTCTCGCTTCAATGTGCTGCCGCTGCTGCACGAGTTGGGCATAGTCAGCGGCGTGAGCGTCATCATCCGCGGCCGGGATCAGTCTTTCGGGATCCTTGAAGTACACACAGTCCGACGGCGATCCTTCAGCCTGGACGACGCGAACTTCCTTCGATCCGTTGCCAACGTGTTGGCGGCCGCGATGGAGAACCGGCATGCCAAGGATGCCCTGGGGGTAAGCGAAGAACGCCTGCGGTGTTTGGTCCAGTCGGACCTGATCGGCATTGTTGGCTGGGACATCGGCGGCGGGCTCAGCCAGGCGAACGACGCGTTCCTCAAGATCGTCGGTTACACCCGGGATGACCTCCGCGCCGGCCGCCTGCGGTGGGCGGACATGACCGCGCCAGAATACCGCCCCCTGAACGAACGCGCCCTTGAAAAACTCCGGACGGCCGGGAGATTTCTTCCAATTGAGAAAGAATATATCAGAAAAGACGGTCGCAGAGCCCCCGTCCTCGTCAGTGGGGCGATGCTAGCTGGGGCCGCAGACCAGGGTGTGGCCTTAGTCCTCGACATCAGCGACCTTAAGCGTGCCGAGTTCGACCGGGACAAGTTGTTGAGGCAGTTGGAACAACAGATCGAGCGATTGCCCCTCGCATACCTGCTGTCCGGCCCCGACCTCCACTACACCCGCTGGAACCCGGCGGCAGAGCGGATGTTCGGATTCGCCGAGGCTGAGGTCGTGGGCAAGCACCCATTCGAGGTCATCGTCCCGTCGCAGTCCAGGACCGCTGTGCGCGACGTCTTTGAGCGTCTCAAGGCGGGGGACATGAACTCTCATGGAGTCTGCCAGAACGTGACCCGAAGCGGACGCAGCATCACCTGTCAGTGGTACAACACGCCCCTGATGGCTCACGACGGCAATTTCATGGGTCTGCTCTCTCTGGCCGAGGACATTACCCAACGAGTACAGTTGGAAGAGCAGTTCCGCCAGGCCCAGAAGATGGAGGCGTTCGGCCAGCTGGCTGGCGGCATCGCCCATGACTTCAACAACCTCCTGTGCATCATCAATGGATACAGCGAATTACTGCTCCAGGATCCGCTGCCGGATGATAAGTCACGCGAACTCCTGACGGAGATCCTGAGTGCCGGGGAGCGATCGGCCTCGCTGACGCGGCAGTTGCTGGCTTTCTCCCGCAAGCAGATAGTCGCCCCAAGGATTCTCGACCTAAACGCTATTGTCATGGACACGGAAAAGATGCTTGGGCGTCTCATCGGTGAGGACGTGCAGCTAACCACGTCCCTGGCTAACGGAATGGGCACCGTACATGGCGACGAAGGGCAACTCCAGCAGGTGCTGCTGAACCTGGCAGTCAACGCTCGCGATGCCATGCCAACGGGCGGGCGGCTGACGATCGAGACGCGGAACGTCGAACTAGATGAGGAGTACAGCAGGGTTCATCCAAATATCCCGCCAGGCCCCTATGTCCTGCTTTCAGTTTCGGACACCGGTTGCGGTATGACCGCCGAGGTGAAGGGCCGCCTGTTCGAGCCGTTCTTCACCACCAAGGAGGTGGGAAAAGGCACGGGGCTGGGTCTGGCGGTCATCCACGGTGTCGTCAAGCAGGCCGGAGGCCACGTCGATGTTTATAGCGAGCTAGGTCTGGGCACGACCTTCAAGATTTATCTGCCCCGACTCGACCAGTCCGTCCGGCCCATCAATCTCCCCCAGGAGGACAAGTTTTTCCCACGGGGGACAGAGACTGTCCTTCTGATAGAGGACGACAACGCGGTTCGCTCTCTCACGCGGCACATGTTGAAGGAGTTCGGTTACTTGGTATTGGAGGCCAATGGCGGCACCGAGGGCCTTCAGATCGCGGAGAGTCATGCGGAGCCGATCCACCTGCTGGTCACAGATGTGGTTATGCCAGGTCAGAGTGGCCGACAAGTCGCCGAGAAGCTGAGCGCCCTGCACCCCGAGACCAGGGTGTTGTTCGTCTCGGGCTGCACCGACGACGCAGTCGTCCGCCATGGCATTCTTCAGGACAAGGTCCACTTCCAACAGAAGCCGTTCAGCCCGCTTGGCTTGGCTTTAAAGGTACGCGAGGTGCTTGACGCTAAACCATGACCTCTGAGTGGGAAGATCGATTTACTCTTACCTTTCCCTCCTCGACCCGGATCTCCCCCAGGGCAACACAACCACTTCCCCCGACGCGCCGGTCGGGATGCTCGATCACTCGCAGCGTCCCGGCGAAAAAATGACGAGTTTTCAGGCTGACCGTCCTCCACCCGGGGGCTATCTTCCCCTTATGCCCAACCCGGCACATTTCACGGTTTCTGAAGTCCTCACGTTGCTCGATTGGGTTTCTGCGATGTGGTAAGCCACGGGGATCACTTAGGCGGCGGCTCACCCTCCCGAATGCGCTCCCACACCTCCTGACGGTGGACAGGAACGTCTTTTGCAACCTCGAAGCCCAGTTTCACCCTCCCACCTCGTATCTCAAGCACGGTCACGATGAGAGTGGGCTCGGAATCGACCGAACCCCCAACGACAACGGCCTCACGGCTCTTTCGGGACAAGACCAACATGGTGCACCTCCTCGGATCAGGTGTTGTTCCCCATTTCGCTGGGAGGGAGAGTTCTCGGCGGGATATGTATCAGCAAGAAGTCGCTGATAGTGCGACGAATTAACTACCCACCGTCACCGTCATCGGAGCCGAGTACATCTGTGGAGTGAGCCCGTGGAGGATTCGCCTCTTCGGCCTCCCGAACTCCAACGCGAGACGACTAACGGTATCTGCGCTGAGCGATGTGAGAGCCGCTGTGGCTATGATCTCCTGGTCTAATAGGTCTCTTAGGATCTCGGGGTCCGCGGGCTTCAGGAGATAGTGGCGGATTCCAACTTCCCAGGCTCTCGCACGGTACGTCTGGCTAGAGTATCCGCTCAAGGCGATGAGCGGGACTGATCCGCAATCGGGCAGTTCGTGGAACAACCCGGCGAACGCAAATCCATCCATCCGGGGCATTGCGAGATCAAGGAGTACCACGTAAGGCCTATAGGTACAGGCGGATTCGAGGGCGGCTGCCCCGTGTAACAGGCAACCGCATCGTAACCCCACATGGACAGTAGTTCGACTGTAGTGTCGGCCGCATCAACCAGGTCATCCAGAACCAGGATTTGAATTCGAGCAATGTCCATTGGGCTACTCCGTGGCTCAACTTGAGTCGGTTCTGAGTTCGACCTCACGGTCGGAATGGATTTGTGTTGAGACGGGAGATTATTGCAGAGGAGGGAAGATAGGACGGTCGGGAGAAGATGGAAAAGACTCAGCGAGAAAACGAACGGGTGGATGTCAGGAGAAATGTCTCGCGTCAGAGGAATCCCCGACGCGGCTTAGAAGATCTTCCTGCGCGATTTACCCTGTTCCCCGACCGCCAAACCGGGCAACCGCAGCCAAGATATTATTCCCTGGCCTGTGGGTCGGGATGCATTGCATCCAAGCACGAGGCGATCAAGTGACGCATCCGGCGAGGTCATCTCCAGAAACCGCACACTCGAATTCCGGCTTGGTCACGTCAGTGCGTGGAAGTGTGGTCGACGTGCGGTTCCAAGACAGCTTGCCACCCATCTACTCGTTGCTGCGCGCTGGGGACTCGGGGCGAATCAGCATCGAAGTGCTGATGCAACTCGATGCCCATCATGTCCGCGGGATTGCGTTGAATCCTACACAGGGACTCGCTCGGGGCATGGCCGTGGAGGACACTGGCGGGCCATTGAAGGTGCCAGTCGGCAAAGGAATACTTTCGCGAATGTTCGACGTTTTCGGAAACCCGATCGACCGCCAGCCGGTGCCGTCCGATGTGGAATGGCGCACCATCCATCGAGACCCGCCGTCACTGGCCAGTCGTTCCACCAAATCCGAAGTTTTTGAAACGGGTATCAAGGTCATTGATGTTCTTGTTCCCCTGGAACGCGGCGGCAAAGCCGGACTGTTCGGGGGCGCGGGTGTGGGAAAAACCGTGTTGCTCACCGAAATGATTCACAACATGGTCGGGCATCAACAGGGGGTGAGCATGTTTTGCGGCATCGGAGAGCGATGTCGCGAAGGGGAAGAGCTTTACCACGATATGAAGGAAGCCGGAGTACTCCCCCATATGGTCATGCTGTTCGGTCAGATGAACGAGCCTCCGGGTGCCCGGTTCCGCATAGGCTTGGCAGCTCTCACGATGGCCGAGTATTTCCGGGACGATGAGCATCGCGATGTGCTGTTGCTCATCGATAATATTTTTCGCTTCATCCAGGCTGGCATGGAGGTTTCCGGCTTGATGGGGCAGATGCCATCGCGTCTGGGCTATCAACCGACAATGGGCACTGAACTCTCGGGGCTGGAGGAGCGCATCGCAAACACCGATTCGGGTGCAATCACGTCCATTCAGGCCGTCTATGTGCCGGCGGATGACCTGACAGACCCGGCGGCAGTACATACGTTCTCGCACCTTTCCGCATCAATTGTTCTCTCTCGCAAGCGGGCGAGCGAGGGACTCTACCCGGCGATCGATCTGTTGCAATCCAACTCCAAGATGGCAACACCGACCATTATTGGCGAGCGCCATTACCTTTTGGCTCAGGCAATCCGGAAGACGCTGGCCCACTACGAGGAACTCAAGGACATCATCGCCATGCTCGGGATGGAGCAACTCTCTCCCGATGACCGGAACGTAGTCGGTCGTGCCCGCAGACTGGAGCGATTTCTGACGCAGCCGTTTTTCGCGACTGAGCAGTTCAGTGGCATCAAAGGAAAGGACGTCAGCCTGAAGGACGCGCTCGACGGCTGTGAACGCATCCTGAACGATGAGTTCAAGGATTATCCCGAGAGCGCCTTTTATATGATCGGGTCGATCGATGAGGCCAAGGAAAATGCGAAGGCCGCCAAGCCCGCGAGTCCTGCCGATCCGTTTCCCAAACCCAAAGCTCAACTCAAACCCCAGGCGACAGGGAAACCCAAACAAACGGTCAAACAGGGAGTGAGCGCCCATTAATCTCAAGGTTCTCCTTCCCTTCCAGATATTCATCGAGAAGAAGGGCGTGAATCGCATCGTGGCTCAGACACTCCAGGGTTCGTTTGGACTCTTGCCGCAGCGGCTCGACTGCGCAGCAGCCCTGGAACCGGGGATTCTGACCTATGAAACGGAGTCGGAAGGCGAGGTCTATGTGGCCATCGATCAAGGGGTGCTGGTCAAGGCGGGCATGGATGTTCTGGTCTCGGTTCGTAACGCGATCGGCGGGATGGACCTCGCCAAACTCCACGAGGCAGTGAAGCGGCAGTTTCTCAACCTCGATGAGCAGGAGAAGAGCGTTCGCTCGGTATTAGCGAAGATGGAGAGCGGATTGATCCGCCGTTTGATGGAATTTCAGCACGAGTGATGTGTACAGATCGAATTCGGAGAGTTCCAAAAACATTTACGAGGGCAACACCATGACGACTCAAAACCAGCTTAAGACCTCACCTCACTTGAATGGGCGTCACCAACACACTTATGAGGCGATCTTCCGACACCCGGCGGCTCACAACCTGGAGTGGCACGATGTGCGGTCGCTGCTCGATGCCTTGGGCGAAGTTGTCGAGGGGAACAATGGCGCGATTCATGTGAAGAGGAATGGGCAGATGGTAACCTTGCACACACCCAAGCACAAGGACGTTGCCACGGTCGAAGACCTGTTGGCAATTCGCCACTTCCTGGAAAAGTCGGGTGATGCTGTGACTGTTCCTCCAGTCGTGCCAGGTACTCACCTGCTCGTCGTCATCGACCACCACGAGGCGAAGATCTACCGCACCGAGATGGAGGGGGCCATTCCGCAGCAGCTCGTGCCATACGACCCGCACGGCTTCCGCCAACACCTGCATTCTGACAACGAAATGACCGACGGCAAACGGGCACCGGAACGGAAAAGCTTTTACGAAGCCATTGCTACAACTCTGCGAGGTGCCGACCAAATCCTGATCTTCGGCAGTGGCACTGGCGAAAGCAACGCCATGGAGCAGTTGCTCACTGACTTGAGGCACAATCATAGTGACGTGGCCAAGCACATCGTCGGCTCAGTTGTGATTGATGGGCATCACCATACCGAGGGGCAATTGTTGGCAAAGGCGCGGGAGTTCTTCGCAGCCAAGGCTGTTTAGAAGCACGGACGATGGCCCTGGGCAGCCGATTGCCAAGTCACAGGGCGGACATCATGTTCATGCCCGGCACGGCTCGAAGCAACGGAATGGATTATCAACATGAATGAAGAGCCCAAAGAGAATGTCGCGAACCAAGAGACGGTCTTCAGCAGACAGGTCAGCACACAAGCGGCACGCAAGCTGAAGGCACAGCGGAACCCCACGCCTGGCGTCTGGTTCGGTTTGGGCATGATGGGGATCATCGGCTGGTCGGTGGTCGTGCCGACGCTCTTCGGCGCAGCGATTGGAATCTGGTTGGACAACCGCCATCCAGGAAGCCATTCCTGGACGCTGGCGCTATTGGTAGGTGGGCTTGCGATCGGCTGTTTCACCGCCTGCTACTGGGTCGCCAACGAAGACAAGGCGATGCAAGAGGATAGCGATGAATGAAACGCTAACACTGACAATGGCATGGGTGGTTGGAGCGGTACTCGGTGCGATTTTCTTCGGCGGTCTCTGGTTGACGGTTCGCAAAGGCGTGTCGTCTGAACGGCCGGCACTTTGGTTCTTCGTTAGCCTGCTACTGCGGATGACTATTGCTCTAGGTGGGTTTTATCTTGTCGGGGGCCATCACTGGGAACGATTGTTGCTGTGTCTCCTTGGATTTGTCATGGCACGCCTCGTCGTAACGGGTCTGACCCGGCCGTTGGGAGAAAACCTAACCTGCCAGGCAATGGAGGCCAGTCATGCGTCTGAGTCCCGATGAGATGATCTTCTGGCAACACGGGTTTTTCAAACTCAATGGCACCATTGTCTTCACATGGGGACTGATGCTCGTGCTGGCCGTCGGTTCAAAACTCATCACACGCAAACTTTCCACGGATCTGGCACGTTCCCGCTGGCAGAACCTTCTGGAAATCGTCGTTGGCGGCATCGAGAAACAAATTGAAGAAGTAGGTCTGAGTCAGCCAAAGAAATATCTGGGCTTTCTGGGCACGCTGTTCCTCTTCGTCGCCCTGGCCAGCCTCTGCACCGTCATTCCCGGCTACGAGCCGCCAACGGGCTCTCTCTCAACCACGGCCGCACTGGCGTTGTGTGTGTTTGTGGCCGTGCCGCTTTTCGGCATCGAACGGCAGGGCATTGTCGGCTACCTGAAATCCTACGCGGAGCCGACGTTCATTATGCTGCCGTTTAACGTCATCGGTGAGCTTTCGCGCACCCTGGCCCTGGCCGTGCGCCTGTTCGGCAACATGATGAGCGGGGCGATGATTATCGCCATTCTGCTGACGATCACGCCCTTCCTCTTTCCGATCTTCATGACGGTACTTGGTCTGCTGACAGGTATGGTACAGGCCTACATCTTCGCCATCCTGGCCGCAGTTTACATCGCGGCTGCCACGCAATCGCGTAAGCCCAAGCCTGAACCATCACTCAAAACTTGAAACTCCAATGAAACAACCGAAGGACAGATTATGGATACCGTGACCCTCATCGCTATCGCGTCAATCGTCACCGCGGGCCTAACAATCGCCATTGGGAGTGTCGGACCTGCGCTTGGCGAAGCGCGTGCGGTCGCAACGGCATTGACTTCGCTGGCGCAGCAACCCGATGCATCAAAGACGATCACTCGCACGTTGTTTGTGGGCTTGGCAATGGTCGAATCCATTGCGATCTATTGCTTCGTGGTTTCGATGATTCTCATTTTCGCCAATCCGTTCTGGAACCACGTCATCTCCCAAACGCCAGGAAAATAAGCCATGCTCATCGACTGGTTCACCGTCGGCGCGCAGGCGCTCAACTTCCTCATCCTGGTATGGTTGATGAAGCGCTTTCTTTACAAGCCGATCCTCCAAGCCATCGATGCGCGGGAGAAGCGGATCGCCATGGAACTCGAGGAGGCCGACACGAAAAAGGCCGAAGCCCAGAAGGATCGCGACGAGTTTCAGCACAAGAATGAGGAGTTCGACCAGCAGCGCGCTTCGCTCATGAGCAAGGCCACGGGCGAGGCAACAGTTGAACGTCAACGGCTGCTCGATGAAGCACGGAAGGATGTCGATGAGTTGCGTGCCAAACGCCAGGATGCATTGCGAAACGAACAACGCAACCTGAGTCAAGAAATCATCCGCTGGACCCAAAAGGAAGTATTTGCCATTGCGCGTAAGACGCTGGCGGACCTCGCCAGCACGATCCTTGAGGAACGGATGTGCGAGATGTTCATCCACCGTCTGTGTGCATTGACCGGCACGGCCAAGGAACAGTTGGCTACAGCCCTCGTAACCTCGACGCAGCCAGCGCGCGTGCATAGCGCGTTCGACCTGCCATCGACACAGCACGCAGCGATACAAAAAGCGATCAACGAAACCTTTTCGGCTGATATTCACATCCAATTCGAGACTGTGCCGAAACTGGTCAGCGGCATCGAACTCTCCTCCAACGGACAGAAGGTGGCCTGGAGTATCGCGGAGTATCTCGCGACGCTGGAAAAGAGTGTTGGCGAACTTCTGCACGAGGATACCAAGCCCGTATCAAAGCCGGACGCAAACTCCAAGCCTGACCCGAAGGTTGCACCCAAGCCAGAGCCAAAGACCGGAGCCAAGTCAGAGCTAAGGACCGCAGCCAAACCTGAGCCGAAGCGCGTACCTCAACACGAGCTTGAACCTGGTTCCTCGGCCCCAAAGGTGGACCATTGAATAACTTGCCTGATAGCTTGCATTCTGTCTTCGACCAGGCATTCTCGGGGATCAGCCGGACGTTGGAGACGTTCGCGCCGCAAATGACTCCGCGTGAGGTCGGAACGATCGCGAGCGTCTCCATCGGAATCGCCAAGGTTTCGGGCCTTCCGAGCGTGGGTTTTGATGAGTTGGTAAAGTTCCCCGGCGATCTGTACGGCATTGCCTTCAACGTCGATGAGGACGAACTCGGCGTCGTGCTTCTTGGCGAATGCGAGCATCTGCACGCGGGGGATGAGGTCGAGCGTACAGGTCGTGTGATGGATGTCCCAGTGGGCGATGGCCTGATCGGGCGTGTCATCGATGCATTAGGCGGCCCGCTCGATGGTAAAGGGCCTGTCGCCTCCAGTCAGCGATTACCAATCGAACGCCCCGCGCCGCCAATCATGAACCGCGCTCCCGTCACGGTGCCTTTGCAGACCGGTCTCATCGTCATCGATTCGCTCATTCCGATTGGCCGCGGCCAGCGCGAACTGATCCTCGGCGACCGGCAAACCGGCAAGTCCGCCCTCGCGATCGATGCCATTCTGAACCAGCGCGACCAAAATGTGCTGTGCGTTTATTGTGCCATCGGCCAGCGTGCGTCCTCCGTGGCCAAGGTCGTCGCCAATCTCCGCGAAAATGGTGCAATGGATTACACGGTTGTCGTCGTGACCGAAGGCAACGATCCGCCCGGGCTCGCTTACATCGCCCCCTACGCCGCGACGAGCATAGCTGAGCATTTCATGGAAGCGGGCCGGGATGTACTCATCGTCTACGATGACCTCACCCACCACGCGCGTGCTTATCGCGAGCTTTCCTTGCTGCTGCGCAGACCACCCGGTCGCGAGGCGTTTCCCGGCGATATCTTTTACATCCATTCGCGACTCCTGGAGCGTGCCACTCATCTTGGCGACGACTTTCACGGCGGTTCGCTCACTGCGCTGCCCATCATCGAGACCGAAGCACAGAACATCTCCGCGTACATCCCGACGAATCTCATCTCCATAACGGACGGTCAGATCTACCTTTCCCCGACGCTGTTTGAACTGGGCATTCTTCCAGCCGTTGATGTCGGCAAGTCCGTTTCACGTGTCGGCGGCAAAGCACAACGAACAGCCTACCGAGCAGTAGCGGGCGATCTCAAGCTTGCTTACGCGCAGTTCACAGAGCTGGAATCCTTCGCCAAGTTCGGCACCCGCCTCGATGACCACACCCGCAAGATTATTGACCATGGACAGCGAATCCGTGCCTGCCTCCAACAGCCGGAACTCAAGTCAGTATCCCTCTCCGAACAAATCGTCATCCTCGTAGCGTTAACCGATGGTCTCCTGGACAGTGTGCCGATTACCAAGGTGCGAGATGCCAAGGATGCTCTGAGAATGGCGGCAGCAGATATCCCGGCTGAGGTTCGTCAGCGATTCTCTTTGAACGACAAGCTGAGTGATGAGGACCACAAAGCGATTCTGCAAGTCGCTGGTAAAGCGCTCACGTCGTTCCAGCCAGAACCTGTTCCCGATCCCAAGAGGAAGCCATGAGCGATTCATTGGCGAGTTTGCGCCGAAAGATCATTGGCGCGGGAGATCTGGAATCCGTGGTCCGCTCAATGAAGGCTCTGGCAGCTTCGAGCATCGGACAATATGAGCGATCGGTCCTGGCGCTGACCTACTATTATCGCACCGTGGAGTTGGGACTGGTCGTCTGCTTGAGAGAGCGGACTGAAGCCGTCGTCGAGCAAGCTGAATCGGTAGGCCACGCTGCAAAGAAAGTGAGCGCCATCGTCTTCGGCTCGGATCAGGGACTTGTCGGCCAGTTCAATGATGTGCTGGCGGATTTTGTTGCCAAAGAACTGGAGGCTAAACCCGGCGAAAGGAAAGTCTGGGCCGTCGGAGATCGAATTCACTCGCGGCTGGCGGATACCGGTCTCCCGCCGGTGGGGCTTTTTGCTGTTCCGACTTCGGTCAACGCCATCGCCCCGCTCGTCGGGCAGATTCTCGTTGAAATTGAATCCCAGCACAGCAAAGGCGAGATCGGTCAACTTTACCTCTTTCACAATCGCCCTGAGTCCGGGGCTGCTTATACACCCGTCAGCCAACCCCTACTGCCGCTCGATGCGCAATGGGGACTCAAGCTGGCTCATCTCCCCTGGCCAACCGGAAACCTGCCCGAGGTCATCGGTTCCCAGAAGGAGACGTTGTGGGCACTCGTCCGGGAATATCTTTTTGTGTCGCTCTTCAAGGCTTGTGCTGAGTCGTTGGCCAGCGAAAACGCAAGCCGACTTGCCGCCATGCAACGCGCCGAGAAGAACATCGACGAACTGGTACTCGACCTGAATCAGACGTTTCGCCGCGTGCGCCAGACTTCCATTGATGAAGAGCTATTCGATGTCCTATCCGGCTACGAATCCTTATCCAAAGGAAGGGCAACCGAGGCGAGAAATGAGAACAAATAGTGGATTCCGAAAAACCTAAACCCTTTGGATGGAGACAACATGAAGCTGCACAAGCACAACGTGGGGAACGAGGGTGCCAAACCTCGGGATCACACTCAACCACACCGACCCTATTGGAAGCAAGCGCATCGAGATTGGCGAGTCTGGGGTATCGCGATGTTGCTGATCGCCCTGATCCTTGTCTATGTGATGTCGGACAGCCTGGCTTTACGACCGGGCAACCCCGAGGCTCAACCAATGCCCGCAATGGATGGGCCGTAGGATCGCCTCAAATCTAACTTAAGGAACGAACAATGTCGATCGACCTCATGGAACCCGCTGTCCAACCGCGCGACAATGTGTTGAAAGTGCTGAACGCGAACGGCCCACTCTCTCCTGAACAACTCCGCAAGATCAATGCCTATTGGCGAGCTACCAATTACCTGTCTGTCGGCCAAATCTATCTCTACGACAACCCGTTGCTTCGAGAGCCGCTGAAGCTGTCGCATGTGAAGCCACTGGTGGTTGGACACTGGGGCACGACGCCAGGACAAAACGAAGACATGCCAGAGATTCGCAACTGGAAATGGAGTCAACGGCTAACTCGCTAGAATCGGTCGATGCCGCAGAAGAGGGCCACCATGCAAACAGCCATAAATAAATCCGAAGCAGAACTCACTCGCTCGATGCCGCCAAACGGCAAGGAACGGATTCCGGATACCAGCGAGCTATTGAACACGATCTACTCTACAGGCTTGACGAGTGCGGAGGCCGGTCATCGGCTGAAGCAGTTCGGTCCCAACGCAGTACCCGACACGACTCTGAATCCATTCCGCATCGCACTGGCAAAATTCTGGTCGCCCGTACCCTGGATGCTCGAAGCCGCGATCGTACTCCAGGTGGTGATTGGAGAGTACGTCGGGGCAGCTGTCATCGTGGGTCTGTTGGCGTTCAACGCCGCTCTCGGTTTTTTCCAGGAGGGGCGTGCCCAGGCTACCCTCACTTCGCTGAAATCACGGCTGGCCATGACCGCAGTGGTTCGGCGCAATAGCGTCTGGACAACTCTTCCGGCCGCCGAGTTGGTGCCGGGCGACATCGTGAAGCTGTCGCTCGGCGTCGTGGTTGCTGCTGATATGCGCCTTGTAGTGGGCTCCATTCTCCTCGACCAGTCGATGCTCACCGGTGAATCGATGCCCACGGAGGCGGGTCCGGGGTTTCAAACCTATGCCGCAGCGCTGGTGCGGCGTGGCGAAGCAGTTGCCGAGGTTACAGCGACCGGACCGCGCACGAAATTCGGTCGAACCGCCGAACTCGTACTCAACGCCCATGTCGTGAGTACTCAGCAAAAGGCAGTTCTGCGGGTGGTGCGCAATCTCGCAATGTTCAACGGCACCCTCATCGCCCTCCTGGTGGCGTATGCCGCAGTTCACGACATGCCGATTACCGAGATTGTTCCGCTCGTGCTTACAGCGGTTCTTGCATCAATCCCGGTAGCACTCCCAGCCACCTTTACTCTGGCGGCGGCGGTCAGCGCACGGTCTCTGGCGAGCCTGGGCGTTCTGCCGACGCGACTCTCCGCCATAGATGAAGCGGCCACAATCGATGTCCTGTGTGCGGACAAGACAGGCACATTGACACGCAACGAGTTGACAGTGACCTCTGTCCGTCCCTCGCCGGGCTTCAACGAGGTGCAAGTCCTGGGGCTGGCCACGCTAGCGAGTTCGGACGGCGGTCGAGATCCCGTCGATGCCGCCATCGTTTCAGCCGCCGCGCACACCCCTGACTCCTATCTGCCAAAGCGGATCGCCTTTGTGCCGTTCGACCCGGCAACGAAGAATGTCGGTGGCGACGGCGGTCGATCCAAGCGGCGTCCATCGGCGAGTCGTGAAGGGGGCCTATGCCGTTGTCGTCGGCCTAACCCAACCCGAGCCTATAGTTGCCACGGCAGCAAGTGAGCTTGAATCGCAGGGATTCAGAGTCCTGGCTGTCGCCGTGAGTACGACTGAAGCGTTGCAGATTGCTGGACTCATCGCGCTCAGCGACCCGCCCCGAACGGACTCGGCATCGCTCGTCGCGCAGCTGCGCATGTTGGGCGTTCGCACCGTGATGGTGACAGGCGACGCCCCAACGACAGCGGCCGTCGTGGCTCGTGCGGTGGGACTTGAAGGAACGGTCTGCCAGCCCGGACCAATCCCCGAACGCGTGCACCCCGAGGATTTCGCAGTCTTTGCCGGAGTTCTACCAGAGGACAAATATCATCTCGTCGAGACATTTCAGAAGGACGGCCACACCGTTGGGATGTGCGGCGACGGTGCCAATGATGCGCCAGCGCTCCGTCAGGCACAGATGGGAATCGCGGTATCGACCGCGACTGACGTGGCCAAGTCTGCCGCAGGCATCGTGCTAACCCAACCCGGTCTGGGAGGAATTGTTGCTTCAGTCAAGGAAGGCCGCGTGACGTTCCAGCGAATCCTGACTTATACGCTAAACTCCATTACCAAGAAGGTCGTACAGGTACTCTTCCTTGCGATTGGCCTGATCATGACCGGGTATGCGATTCTGACTCCGATACTGATGGTCATAATCATGATCACCGGCGACTTCCTTGGCATGTCCTTGACCACAGACAATGTGCGACCGTCTCGGCTTCCCAATGCCTGGCGTATCGGCAGATTGACGATGGCAGGCGTCTTCATGGGAATTGCCGAACTGATCTTTTGCACCACTATCTTGACCATCGGCAAATTCGGCATGGGGTTTGAAATCGGGGTGTTAAGAACTCTCGCATTTGTCGTCATCGTGTTCGGTCATCAGGCGACGACTTACTCCATTCGCGAACGGCGACGACTGTGGTCCTCTCGCCCAAGTATGTGGGTCATCGCGTCATCGATCGCCGATATCCTGATCGCCACGACATTGGCAGCCTGTGGCATCTTGATGATGCCGTTGCCGATTTCCGTAGTGACTGTCACGCTGGCTGCTGCAGTCGTCTTTGCTTTGGTTGTGGATACAGCCAAGAGTCTGGTTTTCGGACGACTTGGTATCGTATGATCGCCAATCGCCTTTACCAAGAGCAGGAGGCTTCGGTGTGTCATGCGCTGAAGGGCGGAAGTCCTCGCGCGGCTCGGCTGTGAACACAGTGGCACCGGAACCATCTCCAGAACGTGAAGCGGAATCACCTTCCGCCTCACTTGCAGGGTCAACTCTCACCTCGCCGGTTGGCGGTTGACCTGCAGCCAGTAATGACCCAATTGGCGGGCCGTTTCACTGAACTGCTCGAAGTCCAGCGGTTTGACGATGTAACTGTTGACGCCCAACTGGCAGCTCTCGATGATGTCGCGTTCTTCCCGAGGACGTGAGCATCACCACGGGAACCAGAGAGTGCGTGGGTCGGCTCGAATCTGGCGCAGGACCTCCATGCCATCCACCAGAGGCAGTTTTTTGTCGAGCAGGATCACTCGGGGATTCTGGAACTGACGAGTGGCAAAGGCACCCGTGCAAAACACGAACTCCAGCGCCTCCTCCCCGTCGCGGACCACATGGAGCTTGTTGGCGAGGTTGTGCTTCTTGAACGCATTCAACGCCAACAACTAATCGTTGGGATTGTCCTCGACCAACAAGATTTCAATGCTTTTTTCGCTCATTGATTCTTCCTCATTCCAGGGTGAAAGAAAACTTGGCACCCTCGTTGAGTTTGGCCTCGCCCCAGACCAAGAGCAGTTACACGTAGTCGCAGGAATAGTAGTCTTTCTGATTGGATAATTGTCAGGATTTGCTGTATTCCTGTCTGAGAATGAAGTAATACCCCTCTAGGAATGCGATAGTTCGTGAGGTGCATGAAAAGTCGCGCTATGGCCATGCCCCGAAACCAGCTTCGTTCCGAAAAGTGAGTCGGTTAAACGAGAACGCAGTTAATCAAGCGAAGATTTTCCTTACCGTCAACACAAACGCGAAACCCCGTTTGTGTTCAACTAAGTTCACCATTCCGAGTGCAATTCCCAGCCTAACGAAACTACGAGGGATCCTGGGTGCCGCCGGCAGTCGGGGGTAAATACCCGGAAATCCCATCCGTGGGAACAAGCATGTCCTGCGGCTAAGGAGCGACTGCCCGATTGCTTGTCAGGGTTCTCCCCATAGTTTGGCCGGAAATCCTGACAGCCCTCTTCTACCGCGGCTTTTATAATCGACCCCGCATGGCGCCAGGAAGCGCGACCAGCCCCCGCGGCTCTCATAATGGATTGAACGGATCGTCTCTTCTCTGGCCTGTCCCCTGCAGTCAGGCTGTCATATTACCGCACATTTCGATCCGACACGTGGATCCTCAGTCGCAGGGGATCAGGACCGCCAATTCGTCCCCAGGACGTGAGATGAAACCGCATACTTCCCCCGTTCTGACAGCCGAACTGGGCCACCAATCCGAGTTGCTCACACACGAGTCTGCGCGACCCCTGACCGCCACAGGACGCCCACTCCATCTGCTGATTGTTGAGGATTCATCGAGCGATGCCGAGTTAATCTTACTTGCCCTCCAGCAAGGTGGATACAACCCAACGTGGGAGCGGGTCGAAACAGAAGAGGGACTTCGTGGTGCCCTCACTGTCGGTCCGTGGGACATCGTCACGTCGGCCTATATCCTGCCTGGCTTCGGGGGAGCCGCAGCCTTGCAAGTCGTCCGCGTGGCCCAACCGGATCTCCCGTTTATACTCGTCTCAGAGACTGTAGGGGTAGATGCAGCCGTTGCAATGATGCGAGCGGGCGCGAACGACTACATCCGTAAACACGACATCGCCCGGCTCGCACAAGCCATTGAAAGGGAACTCTGGGAGTCTGATAATCGTCGGGCGAAGCGAGCAGCTGAGCGGACGACCGCCCACTTGGCGGCCCTCATCGAATCGTCCGACGACGCCATCATTTCGAAAACCCTTGATGGCGTGATCACGAGTTGGAACTCGTCTGCCGAGCGTGTCTACGGATGGAGGGCGGCTGAGGCAATCGGTCGGAACGTGTCTATCCTCGTGCCACCCGATAAGGCCTATGAGCTGGCTGAAATCATGCGCCGATTGCGGGCCGGTGTGCGGATGGATTATTTCGAGACCGTCCGGTTGCATCGGGACGGACGACGAATCGACGTTTCACTGACCATCTCTCCGGTTCGAGATGCGGACGGCCGGCTGATTGGGGTGTCCAAGACCGCCCGGGATGTACAGGAGCGAAAACGGGCCGAAGAGAATCTCCGGGCGAGCGACGAGCAACATCGAGCAATGGTCGAATCGATCCCGGCGATGGTTTGGGTGTCCGACACTGCCGGGCGGCCGTTGCTCCACAATCGCCATTGGTACGAGTACACCGGACAGTCCCCAGAGGACACGACATCCGACCATTGGCAAGCGGTCCTTCACCCGGACGATGCGACGGAGGCCATTGCCCGGTGGGAACGATGCAAAGCGAGCGGCACCCCTTTCGCCCTCGAGTACCGCCTGAGGCGGGCCGACGGGGTGTATCGTTGGTTCCTCTCCAAGAAGACGGTGATAATGGGTTCTGGTGGCATCGAGCAGTGGGTCGGGATATGCACCGACATCGACGACCGGAAGCGGGCGGAAGAATCCCTGGCCCTCTCCGAGGCTCGGTATCGTCGTCTGTTCGAGACGGCGCAGGACGGCATCCTGATCGTCGATGCGGTGTCGCGGAGAATTTTTGATGTGAACCCATTCCTGGTTCATCTGCTCGGTTATCAACGCGAGGAATTGATCGGGAAGGAGTTGTGGGAGATCGGGCTATTCCGCGACATCGAGGCGAACAAAGACGCCTTCCTGATGCTGCAGGAGAAGTGCTACGTCCGTTACGACGACCTCCCGCTCTCGGCCAAGGACGGACATTCGATCGACGTGGAATTCGTCAGCAACGTGTATGACGTAGGTCACACCCGGGTGATCCAGTGTAATATTCGTGACATCACTGGCCGAAAACGGGCTGCGGACGATCTCCAGTTGCGAGACCGAGCCATAAGAGCGGCAACTCAGGGGCTGTTGATCACCGATGCCTGCAAACTGGACCACCCGATCGTCTACGTTAGCCCCGGGTTCGAACGGATGACCGGATACAGCTCGGAAGAAGTCCTCGGCCGCAACTGCCGGTTGCTCCAGGGCAAGGACACTGACCCTGGAGAGGTTTCTCGCATCCATAAAGCGGTCGAAACCGGGGAGTCCTGCTCCGTCGAGTTGCTGAACTACCGGAAGGATGGCAGCCAATTCTGGAACGAGTTGTCGATCTCCCCTGTTCGGGACGCGGCGGGAGGACTGACGCATTTCGTGGGTGTCCAGGCGGACGTGACTGCACGGCGAAGCCTAGAGGATCAGTTCCGACAGTCCCAGAAGATGGAGGCGATTGGCCAATTGGCAGGAGGAGTGGCACACGACTTCAACAACCTCCTCACCGTGATCAACGGATACGGCGAGTTGTTACTGGAGAGTCTGCCCGCCGGTGACCCTTCCCGTGAATCGATCCGGGAGATAGTCGGTGCCGGTGGGCAAGCGGCCGGGTTGACCCGCCAACTCCTGGCCTTCAGTCGAAAGGCGATCATCGAGCCAAAAGCGCTGGATCTGAAGGTGGTAGTGGCCGACGTGGAGCGGATGATCCGCCGGATCGTCGGTGAGGATATCCATCTGGCAGTCGCGAACGACCCGGAAGCCGGTGAAGTGAAGGCCGATCCTGGTCAAATCGAGCAGGTGATTTTGAATCTCGTGGTGAATGCACGGGACGCCATGCCGCGTGGAGGTCGGCTCACGATCGAAGTTCGAAACGCGATCCTGGATGAAACCTACACCCGGACGCACGCGGACACACGGCCTGGTCCCTATGTTTTGCTGGCCGTTACGGACAGCGGATGCGGAATGGACATCGCAACACTTGCCCGGATCTTCGAGCCTTTCTTCACGACTAAAGGGAACCTGGGGACCGGGCTCGGGTTGGCCACGGTGCATGGCATTGTCAGACAGAGTGGTGGCCATGTGGCCGTTTATAGCGAGGTGGGTCATGGGACTACCTTCAAGGTGTACCTGCCTCGCATCGAAAAACAGCGATCTGCACCCAAGCCCCCCTCCGACCGATCCGTGATGCCAAGGGGCGGAGAGACCATCCTGATGGTGGAGGACGATGACGGGGTCCGGGCATTGACCCGCCTCATCGTTCAGGGCTCCGGGTATACGGTGTTGGAGGCCCGTGACGGGGTCGAAGCGGTGCGACTCGCTGAGGAGCATGGAGGGCCGATCGACCTGCTGATCACCGATGTTGTCATGCCGAAGATGGATGGCCGCGAGGTAGCCGGGCGTGTGTTGGAACTGCACCCGGAGGTTAAAGTGTTGTTTCTGTCCGGGTACACCAACGACGCCATCGTCCGGCACGGCATCTTACATGAGACGGTGAATTTTCTCCAGAAACCCTTCTCCCCGGTATCGTTGGCCGTGAAAATCCGCACGATTCTAAATAGCTCCACAGCTAATCGACAGTGAGGACTGATCTGGAAAAAGACTATGGCTTGGTTCAAGGTAGGCGTTGCACAGACAACCCGCCTTGAGGCCAAGCCATGGATGGCAGTATCCGGCTTCGGACGGCCGAACGCAAGGCCGCCTTCACTGTTCTGCGTCGGGGATCCGACCCCGAGTTGCGACTGCGGGCTCATATTCTCCTGCTGCTCGACGCCGGGCAACCGTGGACGCTGATTGTCGCCGTACTGTTCACGAGTTCCGCCACCATCAACCGTTGGCGGAAACGGTTTCTGAGGGACGGGTTCGAGGCCGTGCTGAGCCGCTCCCCACGCGCGCCGTACCGGTGGTGGGTCAGCGTCATCCTCCTGTGGGTGACCGAGCGAACCCCCCGCGATTTCGGGTTCGTCCGCAGTCGGTGGACCTGCGAGTCGGTGGCCATCGTCCTGCGGGAGGATCTGAAGGTCCGGGTCAGCCGAGAGGCGGTGCGACGCCGCTTGCGGGTCGCTGGTCTGGTCTGGCGACGGCCTCGGCCCGTACCCGGTCTCAAGGATCCCGCCTATGCAACGAAACTCGGGAAAATCCGGAAGTTGTTGCGTGAATTGCCGCCGCATGAGGTGGCGGTGTTCCAAGATGAGGTGGACATCAACACCAACCCCAAGATTGGCTCCATGTGGATGTGGCGAGGCCAGCAAGCCGAAGTGGTCACCCCCTGTAACAACGTGAAACGGTACCTGTCTGGGTCGCTCAACTGGTGGACCGGGGAGTTGATCCTGACCGAGGGGAAGCCGAATCAGGGACGCAACACGGACCTGTTCTTGGCCCATCTGGACGACCTCCGGCGGCGCTTACGGCGTTATAAGGTGATCCACGTCATCTGCGACAACGCCAAGCCGCATAAGGCGAAACGGGTGGAAGCGTACCTGAAGCGGCACGGCGGACGGGTTGTAGTCCACTACCTGCCGGCCTATGCCCCGAAGACCAACCCGATTGAGCGGGTGTGGTGGCACCTACATGAGGAGATCACCCGCAACCACCGGGCCAAGGACATCGAGGACTTGCTCGATCTGGTGTTCGAGTGGTTGTCATGTGGATCACGGTTTGCTATCGAGACCTCGATCTACAATTTCAAAGACAAACGCGGATCACTGTCGGGTGAGTGTGTAGCTATTTAGACGGCGGATAGCGGTGTACCGGAAGAGTCAGTGAGTACGGGAATCCATAGTTGCTGTTACGTAGGCGTTCTTTTCAGGCAGCCAGGGCCGGGTTTCGGCCCACACACTGTGAAGGACTGGTAACGATGATTCTCGTCGTTTTCGCCACACCTCACAGAAATGCGTCAACATAGAAATCGATCTTCTCGGCGTTGTTGGCGTTTTTGCTTACTTTCGCTCCTGCTAATGCAACCGTGCGGCCATCGGGCGAAATATTCAGGCTCTCCCAATATCCCCCAGTCCCCTTGAGCGTCATCGACCGGTTCAATTCCTTACGCTTCGCCACATCATAGAGAACGAGTTCCGAGTGTACCGAAGCCCAAGCACCGGATCCCGCACTTCGAACCCAGACTACGCCAGTGCTGTCCGGCAAGAATGCCACGCTCTGATCTACGTTATTGTCTTCCACTTTCGGCTTGATTTGCTCAAGTGGCTTGCCGGTGGCAGCGTCCCAGATAATCGTGGTAGACCGTTGGACGGTCGCGGCGTACTTGCCGTTCGGGGAGAGCGCGATCCGGACAGATGCATCCCAATCATGGTTATCGTGCATGCCAGTGAATAGTGGATACTGCTTCTCGGTCTCCAGGTCCCAGAGGCACCACGTCCAGCCCACGCCTGTGTTGCTGCGTAAGCCGACTGTCTTGCCGTCGGGGGAGACGTATGAATCCGATGCGTTCGCGCGAGTAAAGGAAGCCATGACTTTCCCGGTTGCGGCCTCGGTAACTCGGAGCGTGTCTCCAAAGTGCGCGCAGGCCAGGAGTTGGTCCCCGTTCGCCGTCTTCCGCCAAAACGGGTCTCCCAGGCCCTGCCAGGCATGAGACCCAATCACGGCGACCAGTTCCTTTGGGTGCCAGGGGAAATGCTCCGATTCGAGGATTTTCGCCGGGTCGAGTACGTCCCAAGGGGACGGTGCTCCCGGAGGCGGTATTGGAATTGTGCCCCACTCGGTGATGTCGCCCGCCTTGACCTCGAATTCTTTGCCAAACACCTCTTTGCCGTCGCGGAGTACGGTGAATTGATGCTTCCCGGGTTTCAGCTTCAACCGCACTACCGGGTCGTCGCTCAATGCCGGTTGCTCTTTACCGTCTATGAAGACGGTCGCATTCGTATCCGGCAGCTTGAACTGAATAGTGGCATCCTTCTCCGCCAGATCATTCTCGCTGACGTTCTTGAGATAGATGACCACACCCCCAAGGGTAGCCATAACGAACAGCACTCCCGCTGCCACAGCCCAGAGAGGCGTCGTCGTCGGCTCTCGCTCTGTGGAAGAGATTTCGTTGGTGGGGTGGAAGATGACACCCGCTGCGTTTTCACCTTTGTCGGTTCAATTGAACCGATCGTAGTCGTCTTCGCCAATTTTGGCGCATCGACATGCTGGCGTGCCAGCCAGCCTGCCAGTGCTTTCTGGAACGCGGTCGCATCGGCATAACGTTCTTGCGGTTGCCGTGCCAGTGCCTTCGCAAGGATGGCGTCGAGTGCTGGGTCGAGATCCGGCTTGAATTTGGACGCCCGAGGGGCCTGCTGCGACGCCACCTGGTGGATCAACTGCAACATGTATCCCTCGAACGGCCGGCGGCCGGTCAGCAGCTCGTAAAGAACCACGCCCAGACTGTACGTATCGCTTTTCGGAGTGATTGGGCCGAGGTCGAAGCCGGCCTGCTCCGGTGCCATATAGGCAGCCGTCCCCAGCAGTGCCCCATCTGCGGTCGCGTGTTCCCGATCGTTCTCGATGCGAGCGAGGCCGAAGTCGGTCAGCACTGGCTGACCGTCCTTGACCCGCAACATTATGTTGGCCGGCTTGAGGTCCCGATGGATGATCCCGATGCTGTGAACTGTGGACAATGCATCGGCAATCTTTTCGATGAGGGCGACAGCCTCACGGCAATCGACGAATCGCTCTTTTTCCAGACGCTCTGCAAGAGTCTGACCCTCGATGTAGGCCATGACCACGAACGGCCGCCCGTCTTCTTCGCCGACATCGTGGATTGGGCAGACGTTGTTGTGCTGAATCGCCGCGGCGGCCCGGGACTCGCGGAGGAACCGTTGTCGGGCCTCGGCCTGCTGCGCTGCCGAACCGGCAAAGTGAGGTATTTTGATGGCCACATGGCGGCGCAGATCGGGGTCCTCTGCTTCGAAAACCGCGCCCATGCCGCCCTGGCCGAGTGGGCGGATTACACGATAGCGGCCAATCCGTTCAGGGATGCCAGTGGGCTTGGTTCCGATCGCTGCTGTGGATGTCGTGCCAGGAGAAATGGACACAGTCTCCAGAACGCTAACGGCTCTCCAGTTCGAGGCCGCGGATGCGATGAGCTCGTCGGTGTCGCATAGTGCCAGAGCCTCGTCGGCGTATGCTGGATAGCGGGATCGCCATTCTTCCGGCTTCAACGAGCCCTTCTCGTTCACGCAGGAGCGCATTTCCTCAATGATCCGTGCAAGCATCTCGTCTCGGGTAACTTGCGGCGATGCCATGGGATTCTCCAGTAAGGCGACCGGGCGAGGTTGCCACGGTCTTCTGGAAGGAGGATTGGAAATCGAGACATCCTCGCGCAACTTCCGCAGGGCACGGGTATAGAGGACTCGCAACGCGCCCTCGGAGCGGCCAGTCCGCTCCGCGAGCTGAGCATACGAGAGGCCTTCCAGATGCCGACCAAGGACAACCTCGCGCATCTCAGCCGGCAGACGATCCACCGCTGCCGCGACCAGGGCAGCATATTCGTGTTGAACCGCGCTACTGCTGGGCGTGTGGTTGTCCGCGGCAACAATGGCAATATCTTCCACGGCTTCCTCACGGTCGGCATCACGTTTCCCGGCATCTCGATGAGTCCGGAAAGCCCGGGTGACGGCAGTCCTTGCGACCCGCTGAAGCCAGACTGTGAACTCGGCGACCGTGGTTCCCCGAAACTTCGGGAAAGCTTTCTGAGCCAGTAGGACCGCATCCTGAGTCAGGTCCGAATCATCGAACCGCGGCGATATTCTCCGAGACCCACTCTTGAGGTGGGATCTTTCCCGCTTCAGATTACGTCCAACGTAGATGTGCCAGTCACCGCGTTATAGTTTCCATTTCCACTGAAGTTGTAACTGATCATGTGCGTCCCGATAGGTAATCGCTTGGTAGGTACCTTGGCTGTGAAAGTCCCCTTGGCGCCAAGGGTAGCCTCGACACTGACTCCATTGAGCATGATCATTACTTTCCCAGTCGGGCCCATCATCCCAGCGCTGATCATGCCTGACAGCATGGTCGATGATGTGCTAACCATGATGGTCGGCGACAGGAGATCGCTAAACGCGGGAGTTGCCTTGTTTATGGTGATTATGCCAGGCAAACTCTTCGCTGAGACATAATCCTGATTGCCAGCATAGCTAGCAACAACGGTAATATGTTCCCGAATTCACGGGCGGCCCCGACAGGGGCTTACTGGAGGCACTGGTACCTGCGTAATAAGTGAAGTTCGGGGTGTAGAGGCTGCCGCCTCCCACGGCGGTGACGCTGCCCGTCGCATACCGAGCGGAGTCGGTGCAGCGAAACGCCGTTGAGGGCAATCGAGCCGTCCACGTTGACCCTCGTGTAAGTGCCGGTCGCGATGCCGTCTCCCGGGGTTGCCCCGTTGAGAGAGATGCCGAGTACACTGGCACTCGACAGCGTTACCGAACTGCTGGTAATCCGAATCCGCAGGTTGCATTCCTGGCCACGCACTTACTTTTCAGAACGGTGGTGGAAGAATTGGCCATACTTACGATACAGGCCGGGTAAGACAAGCCACCGTCATAACGTTGCACAGCGACCTTTCCACGAAGCTGATCCGAGGAGTG
>Ga0206850_10030_pt1 | contig 56030 bp, 43 predicted proteins | sample Alteio_BWOrgCont_16_FD_152885 | JGI IMG/M metagenome (GOLD analysis project Ga0206850, IMG submission 152885) | Enriched cells from forest soil in Barre Woods Harvard Forest LTER site, Petersham, Massachusetts, United States -... | ecosystem: Environmental > Terrestrial > Soil > Temperate forest >...
TGCTTTTTTGCCCATTCGCTTAATTTCATGGTCATATATTGCAATAATTGTCCATATATGTCCATATTTTATTTAACAGTTACGAACCCTCAGCAATATTGAGAGGAATAGAGATGGCGGCACGTTGTAACTGATCAGTCAGACAGGCATTCCCTCGCGGAAATTTCTCCACTGCATCCTTGGCCACAATATTGATGGGACTATAGGAAGATTCTTCATCGGGAATTGCTCAATTCACAGTTGTATCGACCGTAATCGCCTCTTGGCTTACAGAGATGGAGTTATTGGAAAGCTCTAGCCGGATAGGCACATCCGGAACTATGTAAATACCCCCGATAGTATCTTGACTAGAGGTAATAACATTACCATTAATTTGAAAATTCAAAGACTGTAACGCTGTTGCATGGTTAGGTGGAGCTGTGTAGTTGACAAAGACGATACCTCCTGCCTGTTTCGCTATGGGGCTAGCCGCATTGAAGCCGTAGCCGCTAATCGTGTTATTTGCAATCGTTGCATTTTCCTCCACAAAGTTAACATAGCCTCCATCGAAGATATGTATGGCTGAGTATCCTGCATTCGTAATGGTATTATTAGTAATAGAGAGAGTTTGCGTTAGATCAAAGAGATGCGTAGCAGTAGAAGTGTCTGATGACAAATAAATATTAATCCCATCTTCCTGACTTGTAGAAATCGTGTTCCCTGCAATTATAAGAGTATCGTAAACAGAACCTACAGGATGGACAAAACCAGCTGTAATCGCACCGGTTTCCGCTGCTTGAAGCGTATTGGTATTTGTGAGAATATTATTCGTAATTGTTCTTTGCGACTGTGCTACAGTTCCATATTCGCTAACTCGAATTGCATCCCATCCTGTATTGCTAATCGTATTTCCGCTTATCGTAGCCTCAAAAGTATTTAAAGCGCCTGCATTTGCCACAAACAAACCGGCATAGTAAGCGTTGCTTACGGTGTTATTCAAGATATTAATTTCTGCCCAGTCTCCATCCACCCGGGTAATCCATTGAAGTCCATCAAGATGAGTAATATTTGAAATGGAATTATTTTCGATATCAATAAGGCCAAAACAGTTTGTAAGTTCAATGCTTCCATTAATCAGGTTATTTTTAACTGTAATATTGGCCATAGATGGATTATTCTGCGCTATTAAAAGAGAGTCACCTAAGATAGCATATGGCGGAGTTCCTCCCGCCATAGACTCATTCGCTACAATTTCTAAGCCGGAAACCTCGCAGAAATTGCCAAGCAGCACCGCCGCCTGTCCGCTTGCTGCCGTATAGGAAAGGTAAGGATAGCCTATTGCTTGGGCAGGAACGGTAATAAGCCCTAGCTCTGTATTTAAAAGTTGGTCAAACCCAGCACCCCATAGTTTTTGATAGTCCTGCATGACAAATCCCGTATCCAGTCCTGTAGAGGTTCCATCACCCGGGAATAGGTAGATAATGTCATAGGCAGAAGAATTAGCCTGAGCGTCTGCAAGTGTGGAGTAAGGAGACTCGTAGGTCCCGTTGGAATGACTTGTATTGTCGACAAAGACGACGTAATAGGGATCATTTGTAAGAGGATTGATAGCATTTCGAGTTTGTTTTTTGTGGTCTACCGGAATAATTTCAAATCGATCCACATCTTGTAAGGCTCGGGTTCGTATTAACTGAGCACTTTCACAGCAGTTTTTATAGCTCAGGTTTTGTTTTGAGCCTAAAGGGATATTGAGACTAATTTGTCCTTGACCTGTCCATCGAAAAGTATGGTCATAAGAAGTAGCTCCCTCTAAACGCAAATAGTCAAAAAGGTCCACCCGGGCTCGAAGCTGTCCTCCCCAAGCTGTTGCACCTCTACCCGTGAGGTAGTAAGGGCCTCCTGCAAAATAAAAGGGAATATGCTTTAAACTATCTACGTGAACACCCGCTTCTGCATTAAAACCCTTCATTGCAAATTCATACTTTTCCGAAAGGATGATATAATGCCCTTTAAAAGAATCAAAAGAGGCATCATACGTATGACTTACTTTTTTTCCGATCGGAAGATAACCATTGGCCCGAAAATCCCACACGCGTCCTAAAGATTCCACCCCCGCCGAGACTTGATTGTAATGGAGTTTATTTGTTTTGCGGTAGTCATAATATCCATTTACGCCCCAAATCCGGCTACCCACATACCGAAGTCCAAGACCTGCATTTGCTGCCGGTTTACCGTTATTAAAAATATGACCTCTTAAATCGAGGAAAGTAATCCAATGTGTACATGCTGAAGCTATATAAGGAAAAAAGCCTGTTAAGCTGGTATAGCCTTGGTTATATCCAATTCCATCTCCATCTAAGTGCCTCATGCTGACACGAATCGGACGGGAGCTTAGACAACAAAACTCGGGAGAACACTCAGCCATTTGAAAAGAGGGAGTATCCTTCTTTCCATCTACAGGAGTCTCTGTAGCTAAAAGCAAAGAACAAGAAAGGACCAAAAAGGGTATGGAAAAATGAATCATGAAAAATCTCCTTCAATGGGTAAAATAAACAGGTTTTATTTTAATTTGTCAAGTAATTGAGCGAGTGAAGGCTATCGCAGGATTAACGAAGAATATCCTGAACGCATTGATTTAGAAAGATAAATGCAAAGGCGTCTTTCTGCGATTTTGCGTTAATCTTTATTGGACGAGAGTTTGGTATTGAGTGGGCGTTAGGAGCGTTTCGGTTTGGTAGGGGTGGGTGAGTTTGAGTTTGAAGAGCCAGCCGGAGGTTTCGGGAGAGGTGTTGATGTGGGCGGTGGCGTTTTCGTTGATGGCGATGATTTCCCCTGTGACGGGGGAGTAGATGTCGGCAGCGGCTTTTGTCGATTCGAGTACGGCTATTTCTTGACCTTTCTCAAATTTTTTGCCGATGGGGGGAAGTTCGATGTAGACGATCTCTCCGAGTTCTTTTTGGGCATGGGAGCTGATGCCCACAGTGCCAATATTGTCTTCAACTTTTATCCATTCATGCGAGTCTGTATATCTCATAGTAGTCCTATTGATGCCCAGAGACTGGGGTGTTTTTCGATGGTGTAATACTCTGAAGAAACGGCAAAGTGCTGCCTTCGACCTGTAGCTCGGGTTAACCGGTAGGTGAAGCCGAGTTTCTTAAAGGAAGTAGTGTCGTAGCCATGGAGGCAATGGGCGGGGATGGTGATGTGCATCTTTTTGGGTGTTATCTCGACGATAAGGTCTGAGGGTTCGCATAAAGGGTGGGCCTCTTCTGCGCGACATCGGGTGATCTCGCGGCTTTCCGATTCTGAAAAAATAAAGTGGTGGCAAAAACGGGTGGGAAACCCGGAGGTTTTGATATCCCGCGTATCGATAAAAACCTCAAAGCTGTCCTCATCTTCAATGTCAAGTTCTATGCTAATACCTTTTTCGTGCACTGTTAAATAGACCCTGGAAAAAGAATCTTCCCCCAAAAAAGCTGACATATCTGGAAGCTTGGTTTTTTTCCCTTCCACTATCTCTAGCTTCTGAGGAAAGAAATCGATCGGCACCAAATCCGGTAAATTATCTATGATCGACATCTATCTCTTTAATGAGGTTCTGGGTTAAAAGCCGTTTTGCTTCCATAGCAAGCTCCGATTTTGCTTGAACAATTTTTTTGTTCTCTTTTTCTTCTTTAATCCCCCTTGAAAGGAGTTTTGAAAAGGAAAGATCCCCCTGTGGTGAAAAATGGATGTTTGACCAGCTCCCCTCATTTAAAGTGAAAAGTTCCTCTTTTCCCGTTGCATCACCACGAAGAATATCCGTTTCTGTTTTAACAAGACTCCATTGACTATCAACGGGGGAAGGATTTTTTTGAGCCTCACGTATGAAAGCATAGAGTCTATGATTTGCATAGAAATCGAGTCCAGGAGGGACCTCCTTATTGGTAGTTTTTACAAAGTCATCGCGAATTGCCTTTAAAAGCTCTGCGTAGAGTTTGGTTCCTTCCTTATCCTCAGCTTCTTCCAATTTACGATCTAAAAGCTCTTTAAGTGTTCCATCTTCGCTAGCTTCTTTAAAGGTCAGCATCACTTTTTGCGTAGGCTTTTCGATCACATTCACTTTGTAAAAATGGTTTTGATCAAAGCTTACTTGAGTTTTATCAGAGAGGAGAAAACTTAAGACCTCTTTGGCATCATCTGTTCCTACAAAAGGGAAGCGGCTGGCTTTTCCTCTAATGCTTATCTTCTCATTTTTCATTTCAGCAGTTGCCAAAGCTTGATCGATCCATTCCGGATGAAGATCGATAATTTTGCTCCGTGCATATTTATCAATCTCTAACCGTCTCTTTGGTTCTAGAGCTTCAAGAATGGAAAACTTCTCTTCCCTTGTTTGAGAGGATTGACCAGCAAGCGCTGGAAACTGGGCCGCAAGCACTGGCCAATTTGCATCTTGTAGCTCCCAATCCCAAACTTCTTTAAGAGTAGTTCGGAGGCCTAGATCCTCTTTTTTAACTTCTCCGTATTCAACAAGAAATGTCCTCTGTACAAGTTCAGGAGTTCTCCGTTCAATTTCATCAGGTGTGAGATAATCTTTAGGCAATAGAAGGCTATTTTTTCCTTTGGAAACAGCATCTATATAAACCTGAAGTTTTAAAAGGGATCGAAAATCCCTTAGTCTTAAATATTCAGGCAGCTGATATTGCTCTACATGAGCAGTTTCATTTGCAAAGCTCGCGAATTGCTCTTGAAAAAGGGGGTCGACAAAGATGGCGTTGCCTGCCTCATTATAAAGATGTCTAAAAAGGAGGACCTTTTTCCAGGCTCTCACGAGTGACCCCTCATCTACACCAAAGGCTTGAATCTGATGTTGTACCATTTCTGCCAAGTCCACCTCTTCTTTGGTCAAACGTTTAACCCCCACATAGATGTTGTGGTAAAGATCATTTCGAGCTTCTTCGGTGGTGACTTTATAACCCCTTTTTTCAGCAACAGCAGCCACATCCAAAATAAATTGGGAAGCAATTTCCAAAAACTCTTTTCCAAACCATTGCTCAAGGGAGTGGTATCCAAAAATCGATAAGTCAGCGTTTTGTACAAGTGGATCTTGTTTCTGATAGAGGAGGAAGCGCTTCAAAATTTGAGGAGGGAATTGATCTTGAGCGACGTAAAGGCTTGCTAACTTAGAAAAAACCTCGGGAGTGACCTCTTCAACTTCTTTCAAACTTTTTAATTCCACATTAATCACGGGGAGGACTTGATCCCAGATTTTTTCAACTGAATGGTTGTAAGGTTTATAGTTTTGAGCTTTTTTTAGTTTCTCTTCCAGACCGGGTTTAAGCTCCGCAAAATATTTCTCAGCCAAAATGGTCCCTACCTGTGTAGATAGAAAATCTTTTCGAACAACCCCATCATTTAAAAGGAGGGGCATTTTCCCCTCTTCATTGACCTCGTTGAGAAGATAAGTGAGAACTACCTTTTCATCAATTTTCCCTTGTCCTTGTCTAGAAACAAACGAGCTGAATGTTCCGAAGAAGGTAAAGGAGATCACAATGATCACTGTGATGAAAATAAAAAAGAACTTTTGATACTTACGAAAAAAACCTAACATATTGTCCTACTAGTATGATTTTGCAAAAATGACTCGTCTTGTACTTTTTTTACCGCTGATAACGCATTTGCCCTCTTCTAGCTCCCCATCAAGAGGGATGCAGCGGATCGTGACATTGAGGTCCTTTTTGATCTGCTCCTCAACGGCTTCTTCTCCAGACCAATGGGAAAGGGCAAAGCCCCCTGGAATCTCCGGCTTGAAGAAGGCATAAAATTCCTCTTTTGTATCTATCTTCTTGGTATGGTCATTTCTGAACTTTAAAGCTTTTTGATAAAGAGCCTCTTGAATTTCATCTAAAAGAGTGACGACTTTTTGCAAGAATTCCTCCTTTGCAAAAGAGGTGATCTCTTTATGTCCCTTATCTCTTCTAGCCACACCTAAGAGATCTTTGTCAATGTCTCTTGGGCCAATCTCTATCCTTAAGGGGACACCTTTTTTAATCCACCCCCAAGTCTTATCTCCACCCCTAATATCTCTTTCGTCGACAATCACATTCAAGGTTGTTCCATGATAAGGGATATGCCGCAGAGCCCCCGCAAGAGCATGACAATAGGAGAGGACTTCTTGTTTGGTCTCCTCCTTATGGATCACGGGCACTAACACGATATGGGAGGGGGCTATACGAGGGGGCAGAACAAGTCCATCATCATCGCTATGCGTCATGATAAGTGCGCCAATCATCCGCGTGGTCATACCCCAGGAGGTTGTCCAAGCAAATTCGACATTCCCCTCTTTGTCTCGGAATTTAATTTCTGCGGCTTTTGCAAAATTTTGCCCGAGAAAATGGGAAGTTCCCGCTTGCAGCGATTTCTTATCTTGCATCATCCCTTCAATGGTATAGGTGGCGATCGCTCCAGGAAATCTTTCACTAGGGGTTTTTTCACCGCTAATGACTGGGATAGCCAAACTTTTGTGTGCAAAATCCGTATACACACCCAGCATTCTCATCGTTTCTTCGATCGCCTCTTCTTTAGTGGCGTGAGCCGTATGCCCCTCTTGCCATAAAAATTCTGTGGTGCGCAAAAAGAGCCTTGTTCGCATTTCCCAACGAACCACATTTGCCCACTGATTAATCAAGATAGGGAGATCGCGCCAAGATTCGACCCACTTGGCGTACATAGCTCCAATAATGGTTTCCGATGTAGGACGGACAATGAGGGGCTCCTCAAGTTCCCCTGCAGGAACAAGTTTTCCCTTAGCATTTTTTTCAAGCTTATGATGGGTGACAACTGCGCACTCTTTAGCAAACCCCTCTACGTGCTGCGCTTCTTTTTCTAAAAAACTCAGCGGAATGAATAAAGGGAAATAGGCGTTTTGATGCCCTGTATCTTTAAAAGCCTTATCGAGGATCCTCTGCATGTTTTCCCAAAGGGCATATCCCCAAGGTCTAATCACCATGCAGCCGCGGACGGGGGCATGCTCCGCAAGTTCTGCCCCGCGTATCACTTGCTGATACCACTCAGGATAATCTTCCTCCCTCGTTGGGGTAATCGCTGTCTTAGGCTTTTGTTGTTGCATATTCCATCAATAATTGTTTAAGCGTTAGTTTAGCATCCAAGAGCTCTTTCCTTGAAGCAGTTTTTCCCAAAAGAGGGTAAGTAAATGTTTGCATCGCCTCTTTTACTCTCGTACCTTCCTTCAAAACCGCCTCCAAATAATCTATTTCAGGCATTATTAAAGCAATGGTTCCCTGATGCAAAAAGCCCCCCTTTGTCTGCCTTTGCGAGGCGCCGGCAATTTTCTTGCCGTCCATGACAAGATCGTATTTCGTGGGCTTTGCCATACAAAAATTTTGACAACAGCCATCAATCGAGGGGATATCTTCCGGTATTAATCCCATCCCCTCTCCTAAAAAAGAGCGCGCAGCTTTTAAGACCAAATTATTTATAAGAGCGTAATTATCCAAAGTATTTTTAGAAAAAAGAGGGCTGCAAGCGGGCACTACCACAGAAAAGGCCATATCCCACATGTGAAACACCACCCCTCCCCCCGTAGGCCTTTTTGCCAAATCCAGGCCCAGCTCTCCCGCCCTCTCGACATTTAGCAACCCCTCAGGCTTTATAAAATGACCAAAAGTAGCACTGTCCCTCTCCCATTCATAAAAATGCATAGTAGGCACCTTTGCCGCAGCCAAAAGCTCAGCATCAATGGCCATATTCCTCTCTGCGCTACTCATCCCCGTATCCAAAATTTCCCACATAAAGATAGACGATACATTATGCTCGAATATAAAAGAAGATCGGGCACGCACGCGGGCACGGGCACGGGCACGAAATCCGGAAAGAAAAGAAGCCTTAACCTCTTCCCTCTTTCGTGCCCGTGCCCGCGTGCGTGCCCGATCTTCTCCCCTTCCCCTGCACTAAAGATTTTACTTGATAAAGTTTGTCAGATTTGCCAAAAAAGGGTTTAAGACCTATAATAGATTCACGGAGCAAAAGCATGTTTGACAAATTCACTAATCGAGCTAAGCAAGTTATCAAGTTAGCGAAAAAAGAAGCGCAAAGGCTAAACCACAACTACTTAGGAACAGAACACGTCCTTCTCGGTCTTTTAAAACTTGGCCAGGGGATTGCTGTAAACGTCCTGAGAAATCTGAATCTTGACTATGAAAGTGTCCGCGCGGAGGTGGAACGGGTTGTCGGATTTGGCCCTGAAATCCAAGTCTATGGAGACCCGGCGCTTACTGGAAAAGTTAAAAAAGTTTTTGAGTTTGCCAATGAGGAAGCCGCGAGCCTTAACCACAACTATGTAGGCACCGAGCACCTTTTACTGGCTCTTTTGCGTCAAACGGACAGCGTGGCTGCTCAGGTTCTTGAAAATTTAAACGTTAATCTCAAGGAGATCCGTAAAGAGGTCTTAAAAGAGCTCGAAACATTTAATCTCCAACTTCCTCCCATGGGAATGGGAGCGGGAGGAGGAACTAATCCTAATCCAAACCCCTCAAAATCCCAGGATAAAGGGGGCTCAGATAAAATGCCTGCTCTCAAAGCTTATGGACACGATCTTACAGAGCTTTCCAGAGAGGGAAAACTAGACCCGGTGATCGGGCGTAAGGAAGAGGTGGAAAGACTCATTTTGATCCTATGCCGCCGTCGTAAAAACAACCCGGTTCTTATTGGGGAAGCGGGGGTGGGTAAAACAGCTATCGTAGAGGGGCTTGCCCAGGCCATTGTTAAAGGGGAAGTTCCCGATCATCTCGCTAAGAAAAAACTGATTTCTCTCGACCTCACATTGATGATCGCAGGAACAAAATACCGCGGTCAGTTTGAAGAGCGTATTAAAGCTGTCATGGATGAGATTAAAAAGAATGGAAATATCCTCCTTTTTATCGATGAGCTCCACACGATTGTGGGAGCTGGCGCTGCAGAGGGAGCGATCGATGCCTCTAACATTCTAAAACCAGCCCTTTCTAGGGGCGAGATACAGTGTATCGGAGCTACAACTATTGATGAATACAGAAAGCACATCGAGAAAGATGCCGCCTTAGAGCGCCGTTTCCAAAAAATTCTCGTTGCTCCCCCCTCTCTTGAAGAGACAATCTCTATTCTTCATGGGCTTAAAACCAAATATGAGGAGCATCATAAGTGTACCTATACAGACGCTGCCATCAAGGCGGCCGTTTATTTATCTGATAGATACATCACAGGCCGGTTTCTGCCAGATAAGGCGATTGACCTCATTGATGAAGCCGGCGCTAAAGCCCGTATTGCTGTCATGCACCAACCCCAAGATATCACCAAATTTGAAACTGAAATAGAAGAGGTGCGCGTTTCTAAAGAAGAAGCGATTGCCAAACAGGAATATGAAAAGGCTGCAAAACTCCGCGATAAGGAAAAAACCTTAAGAGAGCGTCTGCAAAAAATCCGCACTGAGTGGGAAAGCGATAAAGCGGAGCATCAAGTGATTGTCGATGAAGAAGAGGTGGCTGCCATCGTTGCAAAACAGACCGGCATCCCTTTAAGTCGCCTCACCGAAGGAGAAACGCAAAAAGTTCTCAAAATGGAAGAGATCCTCAAAAACAATATCATTGGTCAGGACGAGGCTGTCGGCATTGTTTGCAGGGCGATCCGCAGAAGCAGGGCAGACATCAAAGATCCTAACCGTCCTATTGGAGCTTTCTTGTTCCTTGGACCGACAGGAGTGGGAAAAACCCTCCTTGCAAAACAGCTCGCGATCAATATGTTTGGCGGCGAGGATGCCCTCATCCAGGTCGACATGTCAGAATATATGGAGAAATTCGCTGTCAGCCGTATGACAGGATCTCCTCCAGGCTACGTAGGCCATGAAGAAGGCGGACAATTAACAGAACAAGTACGCCAAAGGCCTTACTGCGTTGTTCTTTTTGATGAGATTGAAAAAGCCCATCCTGATGTGATGAACATTCTTCTTCAAATCCTTGAGGAAGGAAGACTCTCAGACGCATTTGGCCGCAAGATCGACTTTAGAAATACGATCATCATCATGACCTCTAACCTAGGTGCCGATCTTATTAGACGCTCAACTGAGGTAGGGTTTGCAGCAACAGAAGGGATGCTCGATTATAAAGCGATGCAAGAGAAGATCGATAGCTCCGTGAAGAAAAACTTCAAGCCTGAGTTCCTCAACCGTTTGGATGGAATCATCATCTTCAAGCCGCTTGATAAAACCCACTTGATGTCAGTAATTGATCTTGAAGTTAAAAAAGTTCAAGCCAGATTGCAGCGCAAACATATTGTCCTTACTCTCGATGCAAAAGCCAAGGAACTCCTCGTCAACAAAGGGTTTCAACCTGAAATGGGAGCCAGACCCTTACGTCGCGTGATCGAGCAATATCTCGAAGATCCACTGGCAGAAAAGCTCCTGATGAACCCGACAAAGGCAGGCAGCTGGCATGTCACGGCAGAAGAGGACAAGCTCGTATTCATCGAACAAGAAGTGGTTCAGGATCCGGGCAAATTTGCTCTTTCCTCCCCCGACAAAGAAAACACTGAAAACGCTAAGCATTAACTCTGAGTTGCTGCCTTTGAAGCTCAGGGAAATTTCTCCTGTAGAAGGAGGGAAGAACAGGTTCATCGCCCCCTCCTAAAAGGGGCGCGCTTTCAATTTGCTGTTTCCAGGTAATGGGAAAGCTATTTATCTTAAAGTCGAGACGCGCACTTTCTTTCGTCGCCTTTTTTAAACCAAAAAGTATAATCCTAGGATCCTCTTTAGAAAAAGGAAAAACTTTCCCCGCTTTACGTGCTTCCGCTATTTTTGTCGATAGTTCTGTTGAGCTCTCGGGAGAAAAATCACGAAACCCTGCAGCAAAATAAACCGCCTCCCTGCTCTTGCTATCATAAAAATGCAATTCTTCCAGTCGTGGCTCCCTGACCAATATCTCAACAGCAATTTGAATAAGCAATCGCCTAACAGGATAATCTCCTGTCTCCTCATCTTGACCTAAATGATCTTCCAAATTTCCACAAAAAAGTACTTTCCCACCTGTGATCCGCCCCCCTTGAATAATGTCATTGGTTGCCTGTTCTTGTAATTCAGAAATTTCCCAAGGGGAACTATGGTCTAGGTACCACACTGTTTTACATTCCAATACTCCTAAAATGGCGTTATTTGAAATATTTATGATTAAAAATTTTGATGAAGTAAGCTCTTTATCAAAAGCAGCTGATATACAAACCGGGATTATTTCCTCTTTGTAAATTATTTCAGTAGTTGTAAAAGTCACCCTTTTTTTTAAGAGCTCCCTAAAATTAGTAGGGATCGGTGGAAGAAAGGCCATGAGCTCCTTGGGGCAATTGATTTTCTGAAGAACTTCGTTAAGCATACGCCTTTCTGTTTCGATTACTTGTAATTGACGACGAGAATCTCTTAACTCTTGTAAAGGTCGGGGGTGACCATGAGGTTGTGTTAAAAGACTTTTGACCACTAGGAAATGATATTTAAAAATTTCTTCTACTTTTTTAAAAATTTTCAATACATAATGATTTACAAAAAAATGTTCCCCTTGAACGCTAACTAACTCAGTTTTTGAAGAAAAATCTTTTTTACGAGCTTCTAATTCAGAAATGGGATGATACCAAGAACGTTGCACCGAAAGAGTGCCCTCATTGTTGACATAAACATCAGTAGCCTCGTAGTATTCCGGTTTCTTAAAGAATTCTAGGGCTTGTACTGTTCTAATCGGACGACCCGGGTGCATTGTAACACCTTTTACTGGACACTCAGCAGCGGCTCGGTAATGCTCTCTTACAATTTCTGCTAAAGCCTTTTGAATCACCTTCTGTACCATAGTCCCATTCCAACGAAAAGCACGACCAGCTTTTAAAACGTCTTGGGGGGAGAGAAATAATAAAACACAATACCTTGCATGATCATAAAGATGATTTATGCGAACACTACTCATTTAATGTCCTTCGTTTAATATTCGCTGTACATGATATCATAGTAAGTTCATTTTTTGATAACTTTAAAGAAAGACAAAACCTCTTATTGAAAATTAAAATTTTTAATTTATCTATTATATTTCTAAAATCGGTAAACTATACGTCATGAAAAAGACTATTGTTGTTGGAATGTCGGGAGGGGTCGATTCCTCAGTAACCGCTCTGTTATTAAAGGAGCAGGGGCATCATGTCATTGGGATGTTCATGAAGAACTGGGAAGAAAAAGATTCTCAGGGTGTTTGCAATTCTTCCAAAGAATATGATGATGTTGTCAGAGTTTGTGACAAGCTCGATATCCCTCATTACACGGTCAACTTTGTGGAAGAGTATTGGAATAATGTGTTCACCCATTTCCTCGAAGATCTAAAGCGGGGCTTCACCCCCAACCCCGACATCCTCTGTAATAGAGAGATCAAATTTAAAGTTTTTTTAGAAAAAGCCCTTAGTCTAGGCGCAGATTTTTTAGCAACAGGCCATTACTGCAGAATACAAGAGGGCAAACTCCTTAAAGGAAAAGACCTAAGCAAAGATCAAAGCTACTTTCTCTACACCCTCAAGCCACACATCCTTAAAAAAGTCCTTTTTCCGATCGGCAATTTGCCAAAACCTGAAGTAAGGAGGATTGCCAAAGAACACAACCTTGCCACTGCCGAAAAAAAAGATAGCACAGGGATCTGCTTCATCGGCAAAAGAGACTTCCGAGAATTTGTAAAACAGTATCTCCCCTATCAAAAGGGAAACTTTGAAACTCTTGATGGAAAAATCGTTGGGCAGCATGAGGGCGCCGCCTATTACACCATCGGTCAGAGGAAAGGCCTTGGCATAGGAGGCCCCGGCAACGCCTGGTTTGTCGTCGCAAAAGACATGGGCCGAAACGTAGTGATCATCGAACAAGGACAGGATCACCCCGCTCTCTACAAGGACCATTTACAGGTTATAGATCTCACTTGGGTTAATGAATCTCCCCCCTTCCCTTTTGTCTGCAAAGCCAAAATCCGCTACCGGCAAGAAGAGCAAGAGTGTGTCATCGAAAATGAAAGTCACGTCCGCTTCTTGAGCCCACAAAGAGCCATCACCTCAAGACAATCGATCGTGTTTTATGATAGGGATGTTTGTTTGGGTGGCGGATTAATCCTTTAAAAATCGCAAAACGGAAGATAATACAAATTTCTTATCAACATATGGCTGCAGGAGCCATGATTGGTGGGCTAGATATCTTTTTAATCTTTTTGTTGTGGAAATATTCGATTCCTTTGCCGGCTCCTAGAAGGAGCAGTCCGCCTCCTGTAAGGGCTCCGGTTACAATCCCAGTTATAGCTGCCACTTTTGAAACATAAATTATGGAGGCAAAAAATTTTGGACCTATACTAAAAGGCAAATGATATAATATAATCCTAAGAAATGGCACAAAGATAGAAAAAAGTAGTAGAATCCCTACAGGCACCCCCATAGGAGTTATAAAACTAACAAGCATAATTATTATAACTGCTAAACCCAGAATTGCGGGAAGTGCAGGTAGTCCAAACACTCCAATTGCTCCTATCATCCCAGCCGCCACCAGAATTATGCCTGCTCTCCGCATGACCTTTGTTATGGTACATTTTTCAGTGGGTGGTTTTTGCTCCTCAGGTCTTTGAATAGCAGAACGATTTTCCAAAGGGGCCGATGGGAGGTGTTGTGATTCATTATATAGAATGAGAGAAGCCATAAAATTTCCTTTGTGTTATTTAATGCGATAATTGTAATAATAATCATATTAAAAGCAAATACAAAAAAAATATATATCTAAAAAACAATAAATATTTTTTTTAATTTACCAAATAAAGATAAAAAAAAGTTCATATTTCTTTTGTTTTGCGTTTCTTCACCCTCTTTTAACAGCTCTGACCTTACTATGGTATTGGCTGTAGTTGAAGTAGATGACACAGCCGATGATCATCCAGATGATCAGCTGGACCCAGGTGACGCCTGGGAGAAGGAGCATTTGGAAGATAGAAGCTAATGTGCCGGCAAGGGGGATCCATGGGCTAAAAGGGCATTTGAATGGTCTATGGAGAAGTGGTTGTGTGTAGCGGAGTACTAAGACGCCGAAGCAAACAATGGCGAAGGCTAAAAGTGTTCCCATGGACACAATTTGTCCGATAAGACCGACGGGCATTGTTCCAGCTACTAGCATTGCAACAAGAGTTACTACAATAGTTGTGAAAAAAGGAGTTCTATGTTTGGGATGGATTGTCCCAAAACGATGCGGGAGAAGACCATCGTGCGCCATTGTGTAAAAAACTCTTGATTGGCCAATAAGCATGACTAGAATCACGCTTGTCAAACCTGCAAGAATGGCTATCTTAATAACAAGTCGGAGCCAAAGGAAGCTTTGTCCAAAAGCATTCACAGCAACGGCAATAGGATCTGGCACACCGAGAAGTTTGTAAGAGACAATCCCTGTTAGGATTAGACCCATAATGATGTAAACAACAGTAGAGATCCCAAGAGATCCAAGCATCCCGATAGGGAGGTCTTTTTGAGGGTTTTTTGCTTCTTGCGATAAAGTCGAAAGAGCATCAAAACCGATATAAGCAAAGAAAACAACGCCAGCTCCTCTAAAAATCCCGCTCCAGCCAAGCTCTCCAAAAATCCCCGTATTCTCAGGAATGAGAGGATGCCAATTCTCTGGGTGAACGTAAGCTATTCCGCAACCAATAAAGAGGAAGACGACAAGCAATTTAATAATGACCATGATGCTATTAAAGCCAGCAGCAGCCTTAATCCCTGTGGCGACTAATCCTCCGATAAAGGCTACGATAAATATAGCGGGAAGATTGACAAGCGCTCCTGTGGCAGACCACCCTTTCCCAATTTCATAGGCAAAAGGAGAACTCGCAAGCTTTACAGGAATATAGACTCCAAAATCGTTTAAAAAGCTGACACAATAACCCGACCATCCCACAGCTACTGTGGATGCAGAAAAGAGATATTCAAGGGTTAGGCACCATCCAATTGTCCATGCAGTAAACTCTCCCATAGTGGCATAAGCATAAGAATAAGCACTTCCTGAAATAGGGATCAATGAGGCGAACTCCGCATAGCAAAGGGCAGCAAAGACGCAAATAATCGCTGCAAAAATAAAAGAGAATATAATACCCGGCCCGGCGTATTCCGCCGCAGCTTGTCCTGTTAAGACGAAAATCCCTGCCCCGATAATCCCCCCGATACCCATTGCAGTTAATTGAATGGGACCTAAAGACTTCCTCAATCCATGCTTGGTATCAGACGCTTCATTTAAAAGTGATTTAATCGTTTTTTTTGCAAATAGACCTTTTGACATCATTCCTCGATGGTTAATGGGGAGATTCTATAGAATTCTAATTTTTAGAACAACAAACTTTCGTTTCCCATTCTTTTAAATACTCCAAAAGCTTCTCTTTCGAGGGCTTTGTACGGAGAATTTCTAAGGAGGGGGATTTACTACTTAGGTGAGCAAGCTTAGCGAGTAAATGAAGGTGGCGTTTATCGCCACTTGCAAATAGGAAAAAAAGTGTGTGAACAGGTTCCCCATCCAAAGCGCCGTATTCAATAGGCTTTTGAGGATAGACTACAAAAATCATATCAAAGGGACCCTGAATTAAAAATTCTCTTGTATGAGGCACTCCAATTCCATGATTTAATGCCGTAGGCATCAACCTCTCTCTATCAAGTAAAAGATCTGATAAAACATCTGAATCCAGCCCCAAGCGAGGAGCTATGAGCTTCATTGTCGATTTGATAATCTCTTCTTTTGTATCGCCAAGGATATGGGTGAATACGCCTCCCCTGTATACTGCGCGATAAAGGCTAAATTGCTGCACTCCCGCTCTCACAGGATCTGCCTCTTCATCCCCTTCATCGGTTGCAGGGTAGATTTGCTCTTCTTGAGGATACGGGGTAAATGATCCAGGCTCCTGCTTAAGCTTACAGCTCATCATCCAATTTTCAATCTCGATTCTACTGAACCGGTACTGTGACTCGAGTTTATACGCAGGAATCTTGCCTTCAGAAAGCCATCTGCGAATTGTTTTCTCAGACACGCTTAGCAGCTCCGCAAGATCTTTAATTTTTAGATCCATAGTTCCACCTCAGTGTCCAAAGTATTATTTTTACCATTTAATGTCAAAACAAAGAACTTACTTGGGTGCAAGCATCGACCTAACATAGGCCGCCCGCTTTATAGAGTTTTCGTTATCTTTCCAGGCTCCTCCTTGACTTACAGCCAAGTCATAATATGGTAAAGACCTTCGAAGGTTTTCAGTTTCATCTTGCTCACCGTCTAAAAGACCCAGACATTGTAGATCTCCCAGCATATGTGAAGCCATCCCTATTCCCTTCGTTGAAGCATCCTTAATGAATCCCACGGCTACCGTCATGCCGATTGGTGGCGCTGGAGAGGATTTATATTTGTGGTACAAATTCATCCCTAACATCCATTCGCCTGTTGGGTCGCCATTTAGTGTCATTTGATACAGATCTCGCATCATTAGGCTGCTTTCCATCTCTCCTCTTGGCAAATACCAGGCTTGTTCATCAGATTCGTACATCCCAGGGAATTCTCGAGGAGCTATTTTATCTGGGAAAATTGGGGCAACTGGGGTTTTTATCGATGCTTCACTTGGAACCACTCGAACACTAAATCTCTTTGACTTTGGGGGGAGTTGTCCCAGTTGCTTTGCAGTTAGAGGAGCCTCCCCTTGCGAGGGTACTGGAGCATTCCCAAGAAGACCTGGGGTAAACGCAGGAGCTCCTGCAGAAAGAGTTGAGCCAGTGGCCATCAGTTGGATTTCTTCATCAGGCGTTAGGGTTATTTGTCCTTGATCTACTTCTTGAAGCCATTCAGGTTCTGACAATCCCCTTACAATCACTCTAGAAACTTCTGATGCTTCATTGTTCTGTATATATTTCTCCCTTATTTGTTCTAAAAGAAGAGGGTGCATGGAGAATAGTGATCCGACTCTGGCTTCCCAGGCTTTATTATCTCCTCCCAAAGACAATTTCGCAGGCCCCGTCTGCTGACTACAAGCGCCTATTGCTTGTCTTACAACAGTAGAGATGAGCGACTCCATCGAGAGTATGCTCTTTATTTTCTTGAATTGTTCATTTGAAAGCGCAGGAGGGATATGTGAAGAAGCTGAAGGAGCTCCACTACCTGACCCGCTAGACCCCAAAGACGCACTACCTCCCAGACTCATAAATCCCCTCTTTTTAAAAGAGATTTTACCATAACTTTAGGGAAATTACAAGGCAAATCACTATAGAAACGGGATTATAATAAAGACATTAAGGCAAACCCCTCAAAGTTTGTGAAAGTCTATCAGGATAAGACGGTTATATCTTAAGAATAGAAGTTTGTATTTTTTAAAAATCTTTTAACAAATGAAGCACTTGCCCTGCGGTACTAGCTTTAAGAAGCTGTTTGCGTAGCTCAGGATCTTTGATGGCGGTGGTGAGGCGGGAAAGGATATGTAGGTATTCCGTTTGTTTGTTTTCAGGGCCGCCGATCATGAAGATGATGCGGACAGGCGAGCCATCGAGGGCTTTCCAATCGATTCCATTATTTTTTTGAATACCGATGGCAATAAAAAAGTCATCGTAGCCTTCCAACTTGGCGTGAGGGATTGCTATCCCCAATCCAATGCCTGTGGACACAATTTTTTCCCGTTCGAGAAGAGCATCATGAAAGGCTTTTTTGTCTTTGAGCCTTCCAACTCCATCTAGTAAATCAACAAGAAATTGGATGGTTGCATCTCGAGTGGTTTGATCTAAAAAAACAATCAACTCTTCATGTAAATAATTGGAGATTGCCACTTTTCCACCCAGTTTAAAAAATTTAAACCCCAGTGTGACCAAAGCCACCCTCGCCGCGTGAGGTTGCAGCAAGTGTACCTTGCCTGATAAACCGAGCTCGTACAACAGATGCTAAAACAAGCTGTGCAATGCGCATTTTTGGTGTGACTACAAAAGGATTTTTTCCATGATTCATTAAAATCACCTTTACCTCGCCCCGATAGTCAGAGTCGATTGTTCCTGGAGTGTTTAGAACGGTGATCTGTGATTTTAGAGCAAGCCCACTTCGAGGCCTGACCTGAACTTCATACCCTTCTGGTATCTCCATAAATACGCCTGTGGGTATTAATGCAGAAGCTCCCGGCTCGATAATCATGTTTTCTGTGATATTTGCCTTAGCGTCTGCACCGGCAGCAAATTCAGAACAATATTGGGGAAGGGATTCTTCCTCGTTAATCACTATTGGTACTTCGATTTCCTGCATATTCTTCCTCCGGGATATTAATCAGTTCCTGTAAACCATAAGTGCGGTCGTTATCCATTAAAAAGTCGAGCAACAAAAACAGCCTCTCTTTTAATTCATGTCTATTAACAATGCAATCAATCATTCCTTTTTCTAAAAGAAACTCTGATTTTTGTGCTTTTGGAGGGAGTTTTTGACCAATTGTCTGTTCTACAACACGCGGACCTGCAAAGCCTATAAGAGCATCAGGCTCAGCAATAATAATATCGCCCAGAGACGCAAAAGAGGCTGTTACTCCCCCTGTTGTAGGGTTGGTGAGGACGGAAATATAAGGAATTTTTTTCTCTGAAAGTTTGGCTAGCGCTGCTGAAGTTTTTGCCATTTGCATCAGTGAAAGGATCGATTCTTGCATTCTTGCCCCACCCGATGCGGAAACAATCACAACCGGAAGAGACTCATCCAAAGCATACTCGATGATTGAAGTGAGCCTTTCCCCTACAACTGAGCCCATGGAGCCCGCCATAAAGCTAAAGTCGAGGACACCGAGGGCCACACGCATCCCCTTTATTGTACAGGTCCCGACCATTACCCCTTCATCGCGCCCCGATTTCTCCTGGGCGATCTTAAGCCGTTTTGCGTAGCTTTCAGTATCAACAAATTTTAGAGGATCCAGCGGCTTAAACTCTGTAAAAAATTCTACAAAGCTCCCTTCATCCGCCATCAACTCAATTCTCTGCGTTGCGGTTAAACGGTAGTGGTAATCACACTTTGGACAGCAATGCTCATTCTGCTCAATCTCGTTAGCGTGGATCATCTCATTACAATGGGTACATTTCACCCAGCCGCTAAAACCGTCTTTCTTAGTGGATTCAACTTTAATTTTTGGCTTATTACGAGAAAACAATCCCATCAATCACCTTTTTTACGCAATAATACCAGAATAATTATTTCTTCGCATTAGCAAACCGTTCTTCGACATTCTTCCAGTTCACAATATTCCAAATATTTTTTACATAATCTGCACGCACATTCAAATATTGCAAATAGTAGGCATGCTCCCATACGTCTATCCCCAGCAAAGGAACGTGACCTATTATGCTTAAAGGGTCTTGGTTGGCACATGTCATAATAACTAATCTTTTATTCCCTTTGCAATAGCCTAGCCATCCCCAGCCCGACCCCTGAATTCCCACAGTCCTAGTGGTAAATTTTTCTATAAACTCATCCAGGCTTGTAAAATCTTTTTTTATTTGTTCTAGCAGCTCTCCTGAAGGTTTTCCCCCTCCCCCTTTTGACTGAGGCGCCAGATTCGTCCAAAAAATGGAATGGTTCACATGACCGCCGCCATTAAATTTAATCGCTTGCTGATGTCCAATCATCGCAGCAATATCTTGCTTGCTTTCCGCTTCTTTATACTTTTCCAAAGCATCATTAAGATTTTTGACATAAGTTTGATGATGCTTTGTATAATGCAGCTCCATAATCTTAGCAGAAATCACAGGCTCTAAAGCATTAAAGTCATAAGGCAATTCAGGCAGCGTATAGGTCATAAAAACTCTCCTTTAGGTTTAATTTTCTCGCGATCATATACTTCTAAAGATTTTCCCACAATGAAACTACTTGTTCGAGGATGCTCTTAACCGCGAAGCGGTAATTTTGCCACGAATGTGGCTGCAGTTGCTAGCCGGGGGTGACCAACGGGAACCCCCGGGGAAAATGCCCTCCCACATATAGAGCCGCGAACAGCGGCGACACTCTTTTTACCAGTGTCGCCGCTGTTCGCGGCTCTGATTAGGGATAACCATTTTCCGGGGGTTCCCGTTGGTCACCCCCGGCTATCAACTGCCATCGCTGCGCGATTTGAGTACCACTTCGTGGTTAAGGCTTGCTCGGGATAGCAACGACTGAGAAGTTCTTGGGCATTTTTAACGAGGGTTTCTACAGTAAGAATATCTGGGTTTATGAGTTTTCCTAGCTTTTTGTAGGTTAATGGCTCCTCTCCTTCTAGGTTAAGGTGTTTGAACGTGAGCTGGTCTCCGTTTGGCAAAATAATGGGATCGTCAGAAGTTTGTAGTTTTGCCTGAAATTTTTTTAAATTTCTCTCTGCGTACGCATATTCAAGAGCAAGATCTGTTGAATAAAGAGCTCCCCCATCTGTGCCAATGACCACTTTTACACCTAGAACAAGCATGACGCCTAGAGGATAGTCAGAACGTTTATCTAATACTGCATTCCGTTTGTTGCTCGATAAACAAGCTTCTATAAAATACCCTTTTTCCCTCATGCGGATCATGTCTGCAATCGAAATATGGGTGCCATGACCAATGCGCAGCGGTTTTGAAGAGGAGCAATATTTTTCAGCCTCGTCGAGCAACAGAGAAACATTCTTCATCCCTCTCTCAGGAATGAGCGTTTCCCCCATATGCATCCGTACAAATTGGTTTTCTTTTACACTTTTTAAAAACGCCTTTTGTTCCTTGTAGACATCTTCCCTTTCTGGACCACAAACGTCATAGCCAATCGCAGCTTCATTGCAAGGAAGATCATCCCCTTTCTTATGACAATGAATGGGAAGAATTCTTTTTCCCCAGTGGGAATAGCTTCTTTCATGTCTTGTTCCAGATTCCACAAATTCTGGAAAGGCTGGATCTTCCATAGCTTCTTCAACATAGGCAGTGCGTTCTTTTTCTGATTGAACACATCTGAAATGCCTATAAGCTTCATCAAAATTAGGAAGGCATAATTTGGCTTGTGGAAAGCACCTTGTAAAAATTGCAGGCCCGTGAAAATGGGGATCCCATTTTGCCCTTCCTACTAAATCGAGTCGCGGCTGTATAGGTTCTCTTAATCCCAACTTGTCTTTTAAAAAGATTTTCATTTGTCTATGAACTTTCCGCTCTACAAATTCTTTCAAAACAGTTTTTACTGCTATATCACCCAACTTGATCTTTATTTGTTTTGTAAATATTTCCTGTAAAACTTGAAGATATTTAGATTGAGGATTTTTTCCCGCAACAAAATCCAAGCAGACGCTTTTTTCCTGGTCGGGAATTGCCTCCTTTTTAAACTTAACAACATCATCAAAATAATTTCCTGCTGCCGCTACTGCCATAGTCAGAAAATTATAGCATTTCTCTCTGTTAATTTCAATTCGGTTACAGGACCAATTGAAATGATTTTTATATGGCCAGGAATACTAGAAAATATTTTGAAAAAAGCATCTACTGTTGAAGGGCTTGTGAAAACGATTTCGTCAAAGGTGTTAAGATCGGGGATGGGCTCTGGTTTTTGAAATTCGGTGTCGTAGAGATCTATAGTCTCGAAGGCAATTTTCTCTTTTTTGAAATACTCGATCAGGACAGGGCGGGAAAGAGATGAGCGAGGGAAAAGAACATGGGCATTTTTCATCTCCATTGTCTTAAAAAGGGTGATGAGTCCTTCTTGGGTTTCCTCTTTTGCAACAATGCAATCTTTGAGATATTTAGCTGTCACTTTGCCAATTGCAATGACTGTTTTATTTGAAAAATCATACTCCCCAAAAACTTTCACCGCATTCTTGCTCGTAAAAACAATATGTGTGAAATGGGGTATCTTGAATGCTTGAGGAATAATTTTAATTACAGGGTAATGCACCAGCTCATTCTCTGTTTCATAGTGGGAAGGATCTGTGCCTAAATATAGAGTCTTCATTTAAAAAAATCCAAGATTTCGAGGTCATCTTGCCGTGCGATGATGGCGAGTTTTCCTTGGAGGGGGGCAGGCTCCCCTTCTAGGCGGATCCTGTTTCTGTGGGTGAGGTTGAGGCGGATAAGGGCAGCCTCGGCGATGACGACTCCATCCAGTTTTCCTTGATCTATCATTTCGAGGCGAGCGTCAATAGGGCCGCGGATATCTACGATTTGGAGATCGCTCCGGTAGTGTTTGATCATGGCGTCGCGGCGTGGAGAGGAACTACCCACTTTTGCATTTGGAGGAAGAGAATTAAAAACTAAAACGTCTGAAGGATCAATTCCTTTTGTCAATGCGGCTAAGACTAATCCTGAAGCAAGAGGATCTGGCAAATCTTTAGCTGAATGCACTGCAATCCGACATTTACCTCTCTGTAAGAGCTGATCGATCTCCCGTGTAAAAAAATCGGTTTTGTCTAAAGTGCGCAGGGACGTTTTCAGATCGTGATCCCCTGTGGTTTTTACCCACATAGGCTCGTAATCTATGCCAGCTAAAGCTTCTTCAACTTGCCTGCGAGAGAGTTTAGAATCTCTGGCTGCAACAATAATCCTAGGGAAGGAGCGCATGGATGGCGTCTTCAACGACATCGATCCCCACAAGTTCGATTTTTTCAAAAAGCTCTTTGGAAATCCCTTTGAGATTCCGCTGCGGCATGATACATCTTTTAAAGCCCATGTGGACAGCTTCTTTGATCCGACTCTCTATGCGCGGTACGCTTCTCACTTCGCCACCTAATCCTACCTCGCCAATGACCACTGTTTCAGAATCGATTGTCTTATTCCAGAATGAGGAAGAGATTGCCATCATCACTCCTAAATCGATGGCCGGCTCAAAAATTTTCATCCCGCCAGCAATAGAAACAAAAACATCATTGTGATAAAGCTGAAAGCCCATCCTTTTTTCTAATACGGCAAGGAGAAGGGCTAGCCTATTTTGATCAAGTCCAGAGGAGCGTCTTGTCGATGTTGCAAAAGAGGAAGGGGCAACAAGCGCCTGCACCTCAACTAAAATAGCCCTCGAGCCCTCAATCGTAGGGATAATCACCGATCCAGAAACCTCTTTAATTCTCTCTTGTAGAAAAATCTCGGAGGGATTGCTCACTTCTCTTAAGCCTTCTGTATTCATCTGAAAAAGAGCGATCTCATCTGTAGGGCCGAACCGGTTTTTTACAGCGCGCATGAGGCGATACCCATGTTGCTTATCACCCTCAAAATCTAAAACAGTATCGACAATATGCTCAAGCACTTTAGGCCCTGCAATCTCCCCTGATTTAGTCACGTGGCCGATTAAAAAGGTCGATATCCCCATCCCTTTGGAAAGATGCATGAATTCTGTGGCGAGCTCTCTGACTTGGGTGACAGAACCTGGAGCTGAAGGGATCTCATTTTTATAGACAATTTGGATCGAATCAACAATCAACACATCTGGTTTTAATTGATCGATATGCAGCTTAATATTCGTAAAAAGTGTTTCACTCAGCAGATAAAGGTTTTCACTGTTGGCCATTAGACGGAGCGCACGAAGAGATGTCTGCTCTGCTGACTCTTCCCCGCAAACATACAGGACAGTAAGTCCCTGCTCTGCAAATTTTTGAGAAATCTGGAGCATCAAAGTAGATTTTCCAATTCCAGGATCCCCCCCAATCAAAGTTAACGACCCAGGAACTAGTCCCCCTCCTAGTAGACGGTCGAATTCCACCATTTTAGTCGAGAGGCGTCTAAAGTCGAGCCCTTTAATTTCAGTGACCCTCTGAGGCTTCGCTGCCATGGTAGGCTTTGATTCGAAACGGGTATTTTTCTCTGAAAACTCAATTTCCTGAACATAAGTATTCCACTTCTGGCAAGCGGAGCAACTTCCCACCCACTTGGGCTGCTTATGCCCACACTCAGAACAACTCCACACAGTCTTTTGCTTTACCATACCACAAAAATAACAGGCGGAAAGGATAGAAGAAAAGAAAAAAGATCGGGCACGCACGCGGGCACGGGCACGGGCACGAAAGAGGGAAAAGTCCAAGCTCTCTTTTTCCCTCTCTCTTTCGTGCCCGTGCCCGTGCCCGCGTGCGTGCCCGATCTTCCCTCTTCTCTTTTAATTCCTGAGTTTTTTTAGGGCATCTTCTGCGGCGTTTTGTTCGGCGACTTTTTTAGAAGAGCCTGTACCTTCACCCACTTCATTTCCATCAATGAGCACAACGATGTGGAACATCTTGCTGTGGTCAGGGCCCGATTCTTTAGATACTCTGTATTCAGGGGGTTTTTGATGTTTCTTCTGAGAATAGTCCTGGAGCTCTGCTTTATGATTTCGTGGGGGTCCTTTGATGGCAACTTCGATATCTTCTAAAAAATGGAAAAAGAAAAATTTTGCGGCAGACTCTAATCCTCCATCGAGATAGATAGCCCCTATAAGCGCTTCAAAAAAATCTGCGAGTATCGTGTCTCTCCCTCGCCCATCATTCATTTTCTCCCCCTTGCCTAAGAGGATATGATCAGCAAGGCCGAGTTTTGTAGCGTAATGGACACAAGAACTTGCTTCCACAATATGGGAGCGCAAATGGGAAAGGTCCCCTTCCGGGCAATCGGGGAGGATTCCATAAAGATAATCAGAGATGATGAGGCCCAAAACTGAGTCACCTAAAAATTCTAGCCGCTCGTTGTGCTCTTTAACAATCTCCTTTTTTTCATTGAAAAAAGAACGGTGTACAAAGGCCAAAGCTAAGAGCTTTTTATTTTTAAACTCATATCCTAATTGCTTTTCAATCTCTGGACATTTTAGAATTAACGCTTCGAAAGGGTTCATATAACGATCATATAGGTTTGCCATGGTTAAAATCAATTCTCACTATTCAGAACTCAAAAGGGAGTATATCTTTCCCATCATAGAAAAAAAACTTGAGGAGCTCCCCAAAGAGGGGATCATTAATTTAGGGATTGGAGATATAGCCCTCCCCCTTTCCCCTGCCATTGGAAGGGCCATTTGTGAAGCTGTAAAAAAAATGGAGGAGGAGCCGATTGGGTATGGCCCTTCTCTAGGATACCCCTTTTTAAGAGAGGCGATCGCTCAAAATGAATATAGCAATATCTCGTCTGACGAAATATTTATTTCAGATGGAGCCAATACAGATACAGCCAACCTGCAAGAACTTTTTGCCCCTGACACCATTGTCAGCATCCCCGATCCTACCTATCCCGTCTATCTCGATACCACCATCATCGGAGGCAAAAAAGTCCATATCCTCCCTTGCACAGAAGTTACCCGCTTTGTTCCAGAGCCCCCCTCTTTTAAATGCGACGTTGTTTACCTTTGTTCTCCTAGCAATCCCACTGGCGTTGCCATGAACTACAAAGAATTAGCCGCCTGGATCGACTATGCTAAAAAATATGAGGCTGTACTTATTGTCGATAATGCTTATGCGGCGTTTGTCACCTCACCCGATGTTCCAAAAACAATCTATGAGGTTCCAGGGGCGCGCGATGTTGCCATAGAATGCAAAAGCTTTTCCAAGACAGGAGGATTTACGGGCCTCCGCTGCGCTTACTCAGTTGTCCCCAAAAGCGTGTACAATCTCCATCCGCTATGGGTAAAGAGGCAAAATATTAAATCCAATGGTGTCTCCTACCCTATTCAAAAAGGGGCAGAAGCCTGTTACACTATAGAAGGCAAAAAACAGATCAAGGCGCAGGTTAGGTCTTATTTAAAACAGGCGAAATACCTATTTGAAAATTTAAAAAAGCTGGGCTTTAGTTGCTATGGAGGGACCGATTCCCCTTACATCTGGTGGGAAACCCCCCGAGGCTTAAAATCTTGGGAATTCTTCGATCTTCTTTTAAAAGAATGCCGCATCATTTCAATTCCCGGCGTCGGTTTTGGAAAAAACGGGGAAGGGTACATCCGCTTGTCTGCCTTCACGACAGAAGAAAAAGCTTTCGAGGCAATCTCAAGAATTTCTTGCGCTAAATTAAATTAAAGAGAAAAATATTAATTTATGAGCAAATACAATCTCTTTGAAAATTGCCTTGGAAAGCTCGAAGAAGAGCATCAATACTTAAGCCTACGCCATATCGTCCCTTTGGATGGCGCACATGTTCTTTGCGAAGATAAAAAGATGCTGAACTTCAGCTCGAACGACTATCTTAATTTATCTCAACACACAGAACTTAAAAAAAATGCGATCCGGTTTTTGCTGCAACATGGGGTGGGAACAACCACTTCTTTTGTCGTAAACTCCCATCTCCATTGCCATGGACTCATAGAAGAAAAACTTTCCTTGCTGCTCGGTACTGAGTCAGCACATCTCTTTAACTCGAGATATCAGGCAAATATGACGGTGATTGCAACGCTTGCGAGTCCAAAATCACTCATCCTTATCGACCGTTCTTGCCACGTGGGTCTTTTTCAAGGAGCCGCATTTTCTCGAGCCAAGATCAAAACTTTTGAGCATAACGATTTAGTCGAGCTGGAACAACTTTTAGAACAAGCAAACAGCGAAGAGTATTTCTCAAAGCTGATCGTTACAGAGTCTCTTTTTAGTTTAGAAGGAGATACAGCTGATTTAAAAGGGCTTTCCTTACTTGGAAAAAAATATGAGACCCTTCTTTTTGTCGATGATTCCCACGCCATTGGTGTGATGGGTAAAGACGGAATGGGACTTTGCGCCTTTGTCGAAGGGGTCGATGTGATCTTGGGGACATTTAGTAAAGCTTGCGGAACTCCCGGAGCCTATCTTGGCTGCAATAAAACTCTCAAAAAATATCTCATTAACACCTGTCCCGGCCTTAGAGACACCTCCCTTCCTCCTGCAATTTTGGGTGCGATCGATGCAGCACTAGACTTTGTCCCCCAAATGGAGGGGGAGAGAAAACAACTTGAGCAGCGCGCCTACTTTTTAAGAAAAAAATGCCAAGAGCTCGGACTTTTAACAAACAGCACCACCCACCTGATTCCTATCATTATCGGAAGCGAAGAAGATACACGAGACTTTTTAAAGGCGCTCAATGCTGCAAATATTTTAGCGACACCCCTCTTTTCCCCACTAGTCCCTGAAAACGCTTCCAGAATCCGTATCTCCATCAATGCCCACCACAGCCCTGAGCATCTAAAGGAGCTTGTCTGCGCATTCCCTGGCAATTCTTACGCAGTCACCTACAGAAGCCCCCCTAAGGTAGTTGCCAATAAGGTGGAAGTTACCCGGAACCCTGTCCTGCAATAGACCTCTTGCATAATTAATTCAGAGTCATCTTGAAAAAGGAGAGGTTGTGTTGACCTGAAGCGGTTGGATATAGGTCAAAAGCAGTTCTGGTGAAAACCATAAAGTCATTAAGAGTTTTACCGATATGTTCGTTGTTTTTGCCGGTCGGATTGGGATCGACTAAGTAAAACTTATCTTTTCGTTTTATAAGGGTTATCGCATGGCGCTGCTTCTCCATGCGCAGAACATAGACACCCTCGGGAGCAGTCTGGGCAAAGCAACGCAAACGCTCCTCATTATGATCTTCTTGAACACTTACAAACTCGGTGAATGCTACCCCCATCACCGCATAAAAAGATCTCTCGTTTACAATGTCGAGCATGCTATCACGGAGAGATGGCATCACGCTGAGGAGTGGAGATATCCGATTGGTAATTTCTTGAGATATACCTGCCAATAAAGCGCCTTCTTCTTGGATTGTTTTAAAAATAGAATAAGTTGAAATGAGGCACTGAACTCTGGGGTCGGCTAAAGGTACGGGCGCAGTATCAGGGTCAATCGCGTTGTCTTTTAGAAAGATGGCTGCTTTTCCTTTATTGATCCCATCAGAAGCTGCGATTGCGTAAATTGCGGCAACTTGGACTGCAGGATCTAGGTCCATCTGAAGGAGACCTTGCAACAGGACCTTATACACTCTTAGGTTAATTACGCAGGTTTCAAGGACTACCTGTTTAATAAAAGCTTGGGGAATAACCCCGTGCTCATATCTTGAGATTTGATGCGCAAGGAGACTTTCAAAATCCTCGCTATCCCAAGCTTTAAGCATATCTGTATTTAGCTGTAGAGTGACTCCTCCACAACAACCTCCATGGATTCCTAAGGAAAGGTGATCAAAAACTGGGATCGGGGCAAAATAAGTTTCATGATTTGCAACGGCCATGCATAGCTGCTGAGCCTCTTCTTTAATTACTTGAAACTCCTCTGGATCTTCGGGTAAAACAAAAAAGTTTTTTTCGTATTTACATTTAGCGGCCACTAATTTCTGATATTTTATAAAGATATCAGTATTTCCATACTTACGAATAAAAGCAGGATACATGCATAGCAACGAAAGAGTTGACTTAGAGAAAAAACCTTGTTCTGCAGCTTTTAAGGAAGCTTTAAGTAGCGCATTTGAAGGGAAGATGCCGTAGGAAGCTTGTAGAAGGAGCTTTTTTCCTATCTGAAAAACTTCTCTATGAAAGCCATCAAGATCTTTTAGTGCCTCTTCAGAATTTAAGGTAAGAGCATGTGTTAGGAAATCGATCCATAAAGATTCCTGGTCAGGAGTAACGGTAATCGTAGAGTCATCGCCGAGCTTTTCGCATAGATCCACGAGTCTTTCCGGGTATTCTTGAGCTAATTGGTAGGCAATCTCATGGTTTAGGTATTTACGAAAAACCGCCACTTGATCGGGAAATATTTCCTTACGGTCTGTACATAAAAATTCGACGATCTCTTTATTGGAAAACGGGAGAGGTGGCCTACTGCGTAAATCGGCAAGAAATGCAATCTCATCGCTTGTGCGGCAATCTTTTAAACAGGGTAAATAACTCGGGAAGTATTGTTGAAAGCGATATGTAACAAACCATTGATCTTGCAGAGCGCGGTAATTTACTGCCGCTTGCTTGAAAAATAAATGCGCTATAGCTTCATTTGCTTTCTCAAAAGGGGAATCAAATGCGGCTGTGTATTTTAAACGAAAGAGCCAACTCGCCATCTTGGATAAGTCAACAGATTCTGCAAATAATTCTACGAATGCTCTTTTGAAGATATAATCGCAACGCAATTTTCCTCGAGCATCGAAAACCATGGCATATGCTGCATGATTTTGGAACTGCTCAAAGTCATCTATCTTTTCTATTTGGCGCAGTTTTTGTTTAAAAATAGAGACTAAAACCGAAATAATTTCAGGAATGCAGATCACAGCAGGTTCATGAAGATAGGATTCGACTAGGGGAGATAAGGAGGGACGCCACGTTTCTGATGTAAGAAAGCCCAAAATACTACAATAAAGCTTTTGCAATGGAAATAACCATAGCCCCTGCTCATCCTTATTGTGCCATGTCTCTAGTAGCAATTCCGCCATAATATCTATGGGAGGCTTTACATTGCCTTTCAAGCATACTTTGCGTTCTATTAAAGTTTTGCACATCACTCGAACTCTATCCATTGGGGCAGAAAAAAATATTTCAGCACGCTGCGATTCACAAAATTCCTGCAGCGCTTGGCCAAGCTCCTCTCGTAATAAGGCCTCCTCGGCTGCACCAAATTCAGGTAGAGGATCGATGCTTCTTGTCTCATTTGATCCTTTTTTATGCGTTGCCCTACAAGCCATTAAATTTTGCGCATCCAAAAAAGAAGCAATGATAGGAGATATTCTATCATGCTTAAAAAGAATTTTCCCTTTGTCATAAACATTCAAAGGAGACTGAGGTGACCCTACTGCCGGACTTGCCATTGTTAAATTCCTATTTTTAAATTTATTTGCTTACGCATAAGTATTATACACAAAATTTATTAAGAAAAAATAAATATAATTAAATATTTTAATATAGAAGCATATCAGCACATTCTTTGGCAATTCTTACGCAGTCGCTTACAGAAGCCCCGCTAAGGTAGTTGCCAATAAGGTGGAAGTTGGGGGGGGACCTATTCTGTAATAGCTCCACCCTTTTTTGATGGCCTAGAGTGTATTGAGGGATAGATTGTCTTTCGACAAGGATGGATTTGGGAGTTTGTTCTATTTGCAAATGTTTGCGGTAAACATCTGTTTCTTCCTTAGAGATCACGGTTAATTGTCTTGGACTATCAAAAATGACTCCTAAAAGTTTTTCCCCCTCGCAGCTTGGGACTAAATATCCAAATCCTTTAGGCAATGCTAGATCTTGGGCATAGTGAACATGAGAAATGGTTAAATGGGCTCTGGGGATTTCAGGAAAAGGGAGGGAACAGATCACTGCATCTGCGTCTATGTTAAAATCGTTCACTTCAGTATTGAAACAAAACTTCGCTGGAATGTTTTTCATAAGTGCGTTAGTTAGAGATTGCATTCCCCCTTCGAAAGAAAAGAGGGAAGGGTCTTGCTTTTCTCTTTTAAAAAAGGCTTTGGTCAGCGAACCATGTGTGTGTTCCCACTCTTTTAGAATAGGAAAACAAGCATTCACCGAAAGCTCTTTGATATTTCCCCCAAAGATCCCAAGCACCATTGGATCAAAAATATAGCGCGCAACATCTTTGTTAAAGCGCCTACAGGCAAAGTCCCAAATCGTCTCCTCTTCGCCGCAAGGTTTCACAGCCCATTCCTTTAAAAGGGGCCACAACAATTTTCGCTTGGGAAATTTTACGAGTTTGTTATTCATCCACAGATAACGGGTTGTGGAAGTTGTGTAATTGACTTTGAGATTTAACTCTTTTGCCATTTGCAAAAGATCTTGCGAGCGGGAAGTTTTAAGCACTCGCGCATAATTTAAAACCCCACCGGGTGTGCTCTCTTTCTCAATCACCGTCACATCATGCTTGCTCGATAAATACCACGCTGCACTTAAACCAGAGATCCCCGCTCCCAAAATAACAATCTTTTTCTTCATGATTTAATCATAACATTTTGGAGGAAAAAAAATAACAGGATGATAGGATATGCAGGATAGAAGAGAGAATTTATTTAGCGCGAAGCGCTTTGGAGTGCGGCGATTCATCTACCCAGGCCTTCGCTTCGCTCCAACCTGGGCTGTACCATTACGGCTCTTTCGAGCCTAGGATTACACCACAGGCCCGAAGGGCTGTTTATGATACAGCCCAGGTTGGAGCGAAGCGAAGGCCTGGGTAGATGAATCGCCGCACTCCAAAGCGCTTCGCGCTCACTTCCCACTTTTGGAGAAAATGTCATATAACAAAAACGAGATTATTGCATTTTTGAAAGGGCTGCGCGATGAGATCATTGCGGAGTTTGAGAAGCTAGAGGGAGGCGCCCGCTTCGAGCGAAAGATGTGGGATCATCTCACAGGCGGCGGCGGTGAAATTAGTTTGCTTCGAGGGAATGTCTTTGAAAAAGCAGCGGTAAATTGGTCGGGCGTGATGGGGGATAAGTTCCCCATGGTAGATGCCGTAGGCCCCTTTTTTGCTACGGGAATCAGCCTCATCACCCATATGAATAATCCCCACGCGCCGACTGTTCATATGAACATCCGCTATATTGAAACAAAAAACAAATCCTGGTTTGGCGGAGGATACGATCTCACCCCTATGGGCCTCTACTACGAAGAGGATACGCTCCATTTTCATGAAACAGCAAAAAAAGCCCTTTCTCCTTATGGCTTATACGATGAGTTTTCGAAAAATGCTGCCACGTATTTTTATATCCCCCATCGCAAAAAAGAGCGTGGAGTGGGAGGCATTTTTTTTGACCATTTCAATACTGGCGATCTAGAAAAAGACCTCCAGATGTGGAGAGCCATTGGAAAAACATTCACCAGCGCTATCCTTCCCATCTATCAAAAAAGGATCCACCTGCCCTACTCTCCCCGAGACAAAGAAAAACAACTTGAAGCCAGAGCCCACTACGCCGAATTCAACCTCCTCTACGACAGAGGGACCAAATTCGGCTTCCTCTCCGGGGGCAATCCAGAGGCCATTCTCTGCTCCATGCCCCCCTTAGCTAGGTGGTAGAGTTACAACTGATGATGATGCCATTAGTTTCCTCTTAGTGCGTCGACTAATTTAAATTTCATAGCGTGCTGAGTTATCTCTCGATCTGCCATGCTAGCGCAGCCTACAACACTTGTCCAACGGTGCAAAATATAGTTGAGAACCTCCCCAAATTTGCCATCCGGCATCATCATAATGTTAGCTCCAAGAGCCCGAACCCTGGAGGGTAGATCATTCCCGTTATCGAGAATTTTCCACCCATGATTTACACTTTCATAAACAGGCTTAGCTCCAGCTTTCTCGAATGCGTCAACCTCAGCATCAATAAGATTATCAGGATCAGAAGGTAAGGCGCCCCCTTTCTGCATTCCCAATATCAAATAGCCCAATGCCAAAATATTATCGTGGCCTTTCCAGATAGAGTGATTGATAAATCTCCCTTTCATTTCGATACCCATTTCGGCATAATAGGTATTTGGATAAGTGTGGGAAAACGATACACTTCGCTGAGCCTGTTCATATAGTGCTTTAAGTCCTGGTTCACTCTCTTTATTAAAAAAATAAATAATTCCGCCCAAATGATCATCATCTAGACCGATAAAACAAGCATATAAAAAATTGAGAGGATCCCCTGAATACTTTTCAAGACCTTCAGCTATCCTATTAGCAAGCCGTTGAATTACCAAAAGAGGGACATAATCTCTAAGATTGGATGCCTTATCAATGTTTGTTTTGAGTTTAGTGAACCATTCCTCATTAGTCAGTGTTCTTTTTTGAGAATCTAAGCCCACAATACCGATAACCCATAAGTTAAACGCGGAATGAGCAACCAAATCGATTTTTAACCATTTTCGGGCAGCGATGCCCATTTCAGACAGGTTATTCACACCAATTCCAACTAATCTTTTTCCAAACTCATCTGAAACTGACACCTTCGGAGGAGCTGCGGCTGTGGGTTTGGTTGATGTAGGTTTGGTTGATGGAGCTGCAGATATGCGGCGAAGGCAGATGGCGCCCCCAATAATAATAGCCACTAGGCCAAGAGAAACGCCAAGTGAGATTTCCCAGGGGCGAACGATGTGTACTGAGGGCACAGCAAGAACAACCATTGCGATGATGCCTAAGCTAGCAAGACCCAAAGTTGTGATGAGTACTGTTCTATTCTTGATGCATGCTTGCAAACAACACCCTGGCTCTGGTTGTCGCGATGTTAAACCTGTTGCTGATAATGAAGGCGATGATGACATAAAAACTCTCCCGTTTGTAAGTTTTTCGGAACATTATACCCGCTCTAGATAAAGATACAATAAAGAATTTCCTGAGATTATATTACACCGCATTCAACCTCCTTTACGGCGAAGGCGCTCCACTTGGGTTGTGGCTACACTGCTACTTGAGTCGGGAGGGATTACTTTGAGTAAAGCTTCCCGATTTGCTTTTATAGCATCATCCATAGCTTTGCGCCTTGTTATTGAGGCTGTTTGTAAGGCTTCGATCGATGCTATTGAGGCGTCCCTCTTTGCTACTGAGTTTGCAAGTGAAGATTGGAGCTTTACTATTGAGGCTGCAATGGAAGCTTCCCTCTTTGATAGTGAAACTGCAGCTGAAGCTCTGGTCTGCAAATAGATAGCGCCAGGAATAATAACAAAAGCTAGCCCAAGAGAGACACCAAGAGAGATTTTCCAGGAGGGAATGATGTGCACTCCGGGAACAGCAAGTACAACCATTGCACCGATACCCAAAATAGCTACCGCTATGATTGTGATGCACGTTCCTTTCTTGCTGAGAAATGTTTGCAAACAGCTGTTTGTATCTGTTTGAGGAGCTGCCCCCTTAGAATGCACGCCTGATGCTGCTAATGCCATAAAAAATCCACATTGGTTTACTTAAGATAGAAATATTATAGCAGATTAGGATAAAGATAAAAACAAAGAATTATTTTCAAAATAATAAATTAAATTTATTATTTTGCGGCACAAGATGATAAGACTGAGTCAACGGGGATATCGGGAAAGATCCCTCGAAGCAATCCTCTGCTCGATGCCCCCTAGCTAGGTGGTAGCAGTGTTATGTAATAGCGAGTGGCCGACTCCAAAGAGTTAATAAAAGCTACTACATCAAAAGAGATATGGTCTTTCTTGTTCAATAGACAATTAAATAAAATTCCAAAATGTTTGAACTCAAGTTGAGAAAAACCTTGTCCTATCATTTCAAAAAATTTGTCGGGATCAGACTCTTTTAACGAAGAATGTTGTACAACTATGTTAGCTACAGCTTTGATAGTATCTCCTGTTAAAAACAGTCTTGATTTTAGCCAAACTTCAATTGACTTTTCCACTTTATCCACAGAATGAATATCAGACAAACCAGAAAACCTAAGCCCGCTTGCAACAGCTTTACCAAGCTTTTCCATAGGAGACACTAACCGCTGGGTTATTTTATCCCGTTTGCCTCTAGAAACAGCTTGAGAATAAGTCTGTTCTTGACGCTGAAAAGATCGCATCTGGTCAAAAAGCATTATTTGTGCAGCCTCACCAAATTTTAATAATTCTTCCTCTTCGGCAGAAAAATCTGAATCACTCACACTCGATGCTGATGCTGATGCTGAACTCACCGCAACGCTGCTACTTGAAACAGGAGGTTGGCTTAACAAAGAAACGGAAGAATCCCCAGCTGCAACTGCAGGCAAGGTCAATTCCTGAGCTGAGGAGTTTGGTGCCCGAACTGAACTTCCGGCTGCAGGAGCTGCAGGTATGCGGCGAAGACAGATGGCACTCTTAATAATAATAACAACCAGGACAAGAGAAACGCCAAGTGAGATTTCCCAGGGGCGAATGATGTGCACTGCAGGAACAGCAAGCACAACCATTGCAACGATGCCCAAACTAGCTATGACTAAGGTTGTGATGAGTGCTGTTCTATTTTTGAGGCATGCTTGCAAACTGCACCCTGGCTCTGGTTGCCGCTGCGTTAAACCTGTTGCTGGTAATGTAGGCGAAGAAGCCATAAAAAATCTCCTGTTTATAAGTTTCTGGGAATATTATACCCGATCTGGGTTAAGATAGAATAAAGAATTTTCTAGGAAAAATCCCTAATTTCCTGAAAATTCCTTTACTTGAAAATTTAGGTGAATTGGAAAAAGATGATGAGATCTCCTAATTGCTTATCACTCAATCTGTCAATTAAGAGATTTAATACTTTTACACAATATTCACGCTCGGTGCCCCTAAACCTTCCGTGATCGTCTATTTCTTCATAAATTGATTTCAATATGCAATGGTATTCGTCTTTTGGATCTAGAAAGAGTTCATTATTGCGGACACTCTTTCCCAACCGATACTTATTGGCCTCATCCGCACTGGTAAATTCTTCTTGTCTTGCGAATTTTCCCAAAAGAGCAGTATCTGTTACATCGGCATCAACAGGCTCTGTTAATGTTTGAAGAAATAATTCTTCGGCTGGAGATGTGAACTCCCTCTTCAAAACTGTAAATAAAGCTCCAATATCACTTTCATCCATGGACATAATTTTCTGCATGCATACACCCGATTCCTTCATAAGATCTGGAGCAATTCGTTTGAACCCTTGAGCTAAAGTCTCAATATTTACTTCCATTAAATAAGGTTTTAATTTTCTATCCTTTCTAACCAACTCTTCCATTGCCTGCTTATTGCTAAAAAGCGGCAATTTTAATTTCAACATAGCGCAAAGCTTACGGTTTGGATCCACTCTCGAGGACGGTCCATTTTCATTTGGCCACCGAGGGTCAAGCTGAGGTACTATATCAAAAACGTCAACTCTTCTACGATAATTTTCTTTTACAATTTTCCCTAATTGAACCTTTTGGTCGTAATAAACTCCTGGAACCGATTCGAACAACGATAAACTTTCCCGAGCCTTTTCATATATTGCTTTAAGTCCTGGATTCTCTGTTTCACTAAAAGAATAAATCATTCCGCCCAAATGACTGTCATCTAAATCCATAAAACAATCATATGCAATATTGAGAGGATCGCGATCACTTGAACACTTTTCAAGGCCTTCAGCTATCTTATCAGCAAGCTCTTGAATTACTTCAAGAGAGAGATAATCTCTTAGATAGGATCCCTTACCAATGTCTGTTTTGAGTTTTGCGAGCCATTCCTCTTTAGTAAGTTTTCTATCTAAAGAATCTAAGTCAGTAAATTTGTTAATCCAGTCCTTAAAGGTGACACAATAATCGAATTTTTTGAACAATTTTCGAGCAGCGAGCCCCATTTCAACCAAGTTAGTCTCACTAATCCCAACTAACTTTTTTCCAAACTCATTTGAAACTGGTGCAGGAGCCTGCGGTGTCCGTCGAAGGGAGATAGCGCCCCCAACAATCATAACGACTAGGGCAAGAGAAACTCCTAGGGAGATTTTCCAAGAGAGGATGTTCACTGCGGGAGAGGCAAGTGCAATCATCGCGCCAATACCCAAAGTGGCTATCACTAGGATTGTGATGCACATTCCTTTTTTGCTGAGGAATGTTTGCAAACAGTTGTTTGTGTTTTGTTGAATACCTTTATTTCTTACTGCTGCTGCGGCTGATGAGCTCATAAACAAACCGAAGGAGAAAATTCTAGGACTTGGTCGACAAAGCACTTCACATGGTCGACGGGAATGTCAGGAAAAATGCCATGGCCGAGGTTGACGATGAAGCCGGGGTCGCTTTGCATGGAGCGGAGGAGCTCTTGGGTTTTTTGGATAATGACTTGCTTGGGAGCATAGAGGAGGTAGGGATCGAGGTTCCCTTGCACTGCGATGGGAGGCTGGATGGTTTTTCTCATGTGGGCAAGGGGTTTGTGGGAATCGAAGCTGATGCAGGTGGGATTCAGGGTTGCCAGATCTTCAGCTAAGATGCAGGAGCCTCTGCAGAATAAGATGGTCGGAATGTTGAGTGAGGCGAGGATTTTTTTTAGGTACGGGTAGGAAAATTGGTGGAATTCTTCGTGAGTGAGGAGGTTTGCCCAGGAGTCGAATATTTGGATGGCGTCTACACCTGCCTCTATTTGCATGTGGAGATAGGCGATGGTAGCTGTGGTGATTTTTTCTAAGAGTTCATGGAGTGATTGGGCGTCTTTGTAGATCGATTTTTTAATCTCTTCTAGGATGTAACTTGCAACGGTGAAGGGGCCGCCGCAAAATCCAATGAGGGGGACTTTTAATTGTGGTTTTAGAAGGCGGATTGTTTCGGGAACGTAATGGAGAACTTCAGGTTGAAAAAGGAATTGCGGGCCCATTTCGATGTGGGGAGATTTTCCTTCAGGGAAATGGACGGTGCCGCCAAGCGCTTCTGCTACAACGAGGATGTCGGAGAACAAGATGGCAGCGTCTACATTGAGGATATCGATGGGGAGGAGGGTGACTTGAGCTGCAAGTTCTGGAGTATGAAAAAGATGCCAAAGGGATTGTTTCTCACGGAGTTTTCGATACTCGGGCATATATCTGCCCGCCTGGCGCATGATCCATACGGGCGGTCTGCCATGGTTTTTGCATTTAAGCGCTGATAGTAACAACGAGTTCATGTTTGTCCTTCTTTAGCGCGAAGCGCTAGCTAGTCAGCAATCTGTCCAGGATGGCATCGACGGTGAAGCCGAACTCGATAGCGAGATCACCTTGTGGGGCGGATTCCCCATAAGTTTCGATGCTAATCGCAATCCCCTCTGGGCCAATCCATTTATGCCAGCCAAAACTTGTGGCTGCTTCGATGCTGACCCTTCTTCCTATGTCTCCGCCGACAACTGACCCTTTGTACTCGTCGCTTTGCTGCTCAAAAATTTCCCAACAGGGCATCGAAACCACCCGCACGGCTTTGCCAATTTTTTCTAGCGCGGCTGCGACATCAAGCGCGAGTGAAACTTCTGATCCTGTTGCCATGAGTGTGAACTGTGGTTTTGCCGATTCTTTTTTAAGAATATAGGCTCCTTTGCCCACCCCTTTTTCGTAAGGAATATTGGCAAGGGGAAGCTCGGGTAAATTTTGTCTTGAAAGGATGATAGCGGACGGGCCTTGATAACGGAGCATGGCAATCCAAGACATTTTCACTTCCCAATTATCAGCTGGGCGGATCACTTGAAGTCTTGGCATGGCTCTTAGCGCAGCAAGATGCTCGATCGGTTGATGCGTAGGGCCATCTTCCCCTAAAAAGATCGAATCATGTGTGAATTGATAGATCACTTGGATCTTGGAAAGACAAGCCAGCCTGATCGCATTTCTCATATAATCTGAGAATGTTAAAAAAGTTCCTACGTAAGGTGTAATCATCTGTGTTTGTGCAAGTCCGGCCGCAGCTCCTGCCATAGCAAATTCTCGTATGCCGTATTTGATGTTGCGCCCTTTAAAGTTGTTAGTGCTCACCAAAGGAAACTTTTTCATCATGGTCATGTCTGATCCAGAAAGATCCGCTGATCCTCCATAAATTTGGGGGAGAAGATCCCCTAGCAAGTTTAGAACAGTTTGTGATGCAGTTCTTCCGGCAAGAGGGCTTTTCATTTCAATGTCTCGCAGAAGCATCTCTAGATTGTCAGGGAGTTTTTTCTCTTGCATTGTGGTAAATTGCTTGTAGAGCTCAGGATTCTCCCGTCCCCAAGACTGGAGCATCTCGTTCCATTTAGATTCAAGAGAGGCATCTTTAGGCAATTTTTGATCAAAGAAAGTGTGTACAGATTGGGGAACGTAAAATGCTTCTTCTGGAAGGCCCAAACCTTTTTTCACAAGCTCCACTTCTTCTTGTCCGAGGGGGGAGCCATGCGCTTTATGGGAGCCTGCTTTATTGGGGGAGCCTTTGCCGATAATGGTGTGCATCTCGATGAAGCAGGGTCTTTTCTGGTCTTTCAAGATGGAGGTAAAAATTTGCTCCATCGCATCAAAATCGTAACCGTCTAGCTCAAAAACATCCCAGCCATAGGCCTTATAGCGGAGTTTTGTGTCTTCTGAGCCTGAATCAGAAAGAGGCCCATCTAAAGTGATTTTATTCGCATCATGGATTAGGATTAGATTATTTAGGTTTAAGTGTCCTGCAAGTGTTGACGCCTCTGAAGAGATCCCCTCCATGATACAGCCGTCTCCTGCAAGGCAATAAACTTTGCTATTGAACAAGGGATATTTTTCTGAATTGAATTTTGCTCCAAGAAGTTTTAATCCTAGCGCCTCTCCCACGGCATTTGCTACACCCTGTCCTAGAGGGCCTGTTGTAGATTCAACGCCATCTGTTATCCCATATTCAGGATGGCCAGGTGTATTGGAGTGGAGTTGTCTAAATCTTTTAATATCATCCAGAGAGACTTTAAAACCTGATAGATAAAGGAGGGAATATAACAACATAGAGCCGTGGCCGGCGGATAAAACAAAGCGGTCTCTTCCTAGCCATTTTGAATTTTTTGGATTATGTCTAAGGAGCACTCCATAAAGATAGGCTCCAAACTCTGCGCATCCCATAGGGAGCCCAGGGTGGCCTGAATTAGCTTTTTGCACAGCTTCCATGGAAAGTTCACGAATCGTATTGGCAATTTTACTTAAGTGTTTTTTTAAATCTTGATCCATCAATAATTTCTCCTAAATGATATACACTTTTATCCCTAAACGCTATAATCTTTCAAGTAAAAAGGTAGGACTATGCTCTCACAAGAAATCAGACGCGCTTTTTTAAAGTATTTCAAAGATCGTTCTCATGCAGTAATCCCCTCTTCATCCGTTGTGCCCCACGACGACCCCACCATCCTTTTTACGAATGCGGGGATGAATCAGTTCAAGGATGTGTTCCTCGGTAAATCACAGAGAGATTACACTTGCGCTACCACGTCGCAAAAATGTATCCGTGTGGGCGGCAAGCATAACGATTTAGATAATGTGGGCCACACCTCCCGCCATCTCACTTTTTTCGAGATGCTCGGCAATTTTTCTTTTGGAGATTATTTTAAAGAAAAAGCTATTGAATATGCATGGGAAGTCTCGACTCAAGTCTACGGCTTTTCCCCCAAAGATATTTGGATCACTGTTTTTGAAACAGATGAGGAAGCATTCTCTCTTTGGCAAAAATATGTGTCTAAAGACAGGATTGTCCGCATGGGTGAAAAAGATAATTTTTGGGCTATGGGCGACACAGGCCCATGCGGTCCATCCTCTGAGCTTTATTTCGATAAGGGGGCAAAATACGGGAACGCTACTTCTCCAAAGGACGATGTAACAGGGGAGCGTTTTATAGAATTTTGGAACCTGGTCTTCATGCAGTTTAACCGAAGCAGTGATGGAAAACTCTCTCCTCTTCCAAAGCAATCGATCGATACGGGCTCGGGGCTCGAACGAGTTGTTTCATTAAAAATGGGTGTGGAGTCCGTTTTTGAAACAGATGTACTCCGAGGAATCATCGCGCAAATTGAACAAGTCTCTCACAAAAAATACAATAACGACCCAGCATTCCACGTGATTGCCGATCATATCCGCTCTCTTGCATTCGCCATTTCTGATGGGGCGCAGCCGAGCAATATTGAAAGAGGCTATGTTTTAAGAAAGCTCATACGCCGCGCTGTCCGCTATGGGAGAACTTTAGGAATGCAAAAACCTTTTTTAGCAAAAGTTTTCCCCAGCCTCGTCGATCTTATGGGAGAAGATTATCCACAACTTATCGGATCTAAAGAGCGGATTGAAGAGATCCTCACCCTAGAAGAGGAGGGATTCCTCCGCACCCTCAAGAAAGGGGGAAATATTTTATCCTCTATCATCGATCTCGCAGCCAAGCGAGAGCCCAAACAGATCAGCGGGGAGGAGGCCTTCAAACTTAAAGACACCTATGGCTTTCCTCTCGAAGAGATCATCCTCATAGCCAAAGACAACGAGATGAGTGTTAACCTCGAATCATATGAGATTTTAGAAGAGCAAGCTAAAGAAAAATCGCGAAGCGCAGCTACGGTCCATTCTCAAGAAGCTGAAGAGAGTCTTTTTAAAGATTTTGTCGAAAAACATGGGCCTTGTCTTTTTGACTATGAAAAACAAAAAGAGGAAGCCACCATTATGGCAATTGTCGCGAATGGAAATTTTGTTGAAAATCTTCACGAAGGGCAAGAGGGGATGGTGATCTTAAATAAAACACCTTTCTATGCAGAGCGGGGCGGACAAATTACCGACATTGGAACTCTTTCCCACCATAAAGCCCACTTTCAAGTCACCCATTGCCACTCCCCCTATCCCGATGTAATTGTCCATGAAGGAAAGCTCGAAAGCGGGATCCTCATTTTAGGCGAGCCGATCCGCGCGGAAATTGACACAAAAAGACGGCAAAAAATTGCGAATAACCATACAGCGACCCACCTTCTTCAGTGGGCGCTAGAAAAAATTTTAGGTGCTCACATTAAACAGGCAGGCTCCCTTGTTGAAGCAGAGCGGCTCCGTTTTGACTTTAATCATCACAAAGCCCTCACCCCTCAAGAGATCATGGAAACAGAGCGTCTGGTTAATGAAAAGATCTCTGAAAATAAAGAAGTCAAAACCTATGAGCTCACTTTTGATGAAGTACAAAACCGGAAAGACATTAAACAATTCTTCGGCGAAAAATACGGCAAAAAGGTGCGCGTGATCGACATCGATTATTCGAAGGAACTTTGCGGAGGTACCCATGTAGATCATGTCGGCGCCATCGGCCTCTTCCGTATCACTAAGGAAGGGGGAATTGCTGCTGGAGTACGGAGAATAGAGGCGGCTACCGGTCTTGACGCACTTGCCTTCACACACCAAAATGAGGAGTATGGGGTAAAAGCTGCTGCTCTCTTAAAAACAACACCCGCCGGGTTGCCTGAAAAGGTAGGAGCATTGATTGAAGAGAATAAACAGCTTGGATCACAAATGAAAGTCTTTAAAAAACAGGCTGTGAAAGAACTCGCAAAAGAGCTCTCTTTAAAGATCAAGCATGCAGGAGCCACCCCCTACCTAACGGAGATTGTTTCTTTAGATGGGGAAGAACTCGGCTTTTTGGCTGACGACCTTATCTCGAGAAACAAATCGCTCGTCCTCATCCTCGCTGTGAAAAAAGAAGCTGCATGCCAGCTCCTGATCCGCGTCACACCCGATCTAGTTGCACAAGGGATACAAGCGGGAGCGCTCATCAAAGAAATCGCCCCCCTCGTCGGCGGAACCGGCGGTGGCAGACCAGAGAGCGCACAAGCCGGCGGCAAAAACCCCGCAGGAATCGCGGACGCCTTCAGGAAAGCTATAGAAATATTAACAAAATAGGGGAGAAAAAAGGACAGAGGAAGATCGGGCACGCACGCGGGCACGGGCACGGGCACGAAAGAGGGAAGAGGTTAAGGCTTTCCCTCTTTCGTGCCCGTGCCCGTGCCCGCGTGCGTGCCCGATCCTCTCTCCTCTTTATACAAGTATGTTAGACAAATTATTACAAAGCCCTGCTCTTTCTACTTTTGTGGAGCTGGTAGATAAAGAGGCATCGTTGTTGTTGGAGGATCTTTGGGATGCCCCTAAAGCCGCTCTCCTTTTGCTCCTTTCCAAAAAGAAAAATATTTTGTTGATTTCCTCTAGCAATGTGATCGATAATCTCGATTATTTTAAAGTGAAATTTTTAGAGTTTCCTTCTTGGGAAACTTTGCCCGGCGAAGAGATTTTAGCTAGCCCGGATATTGTGGGAAAGAGGCTCCTTGCTTTGCATAAGCTTATGGAAAAATCAAATAGCCTAGTTATTGCTCCTCTGCAAGCAGCATTACAAAAACTTGTTTCGAGAAAAACGCTCGAATCTCTTTGTAAAAGCTGGAAAAAGGGGGATCCTGTTTTTTTTGATTCTCTTCCCCAAGAACTCAGCCGCATGGGATATAAAAGAGTTCCAGTCGTTTCTGATAAGGGGGAGTTTGCCCTTCGCGGCGGAATACTCGATATTTTTCCCCTCTCCTCTACCGATCCGTACCGCTTAGACTTTTTTGGAGACACGTTAGATGATATCCGCATTTTTGATCCGGTCGGACAAAAGTCTATTTCTAAAGTTGAAGCTATCTTTATCCCTCCTGCAAATGAACTTGAATTGTTAAAGAAGGAAGAAAATCTCGAAGATCTTTTGGATTATATGGGAAAGGATACCCTCATCATTTTCGACGATCTTTTAGCGCTCGAGGACAAATATGTCGAATGGCAAAAGATGCCCGCTTTCCATTCTAAGTTCTTCTATACGTTTGCAGAATTTTTTAAAAAGAAGAGGCAACATCTCTATTGGAGCCGGGAAAGAATTGAAGAACTTTCTGACGTAGAGATAAAAAAGAAAACAGGGCGTAAATTTTATTCAGGCAAAGATCCGTTGCAGCCGCTCACTTTTGAAATCCTCCATCAAAAAATTGAGACTAAACGCTTTGCCCACCCTTTTATTGAGATCAGCGATTTTTTCTCTCCTCTAGAGAATCGGGCAGCTACAACTAAAGAGGAAATTTTCGAAGGGATTAAAAGATTCCCAAATTTAGATCTGCATTTTATCTGCTCTACAGAAGCTGAAGAAAAAAACTTGCCGGGACCGGTTGAACGGGGCTATTTGTCCGCAGGGTTTGTCGTGGCAGATTCCTTACTTACCCTTATTCCTACAACAGAATTTACCCATCGTTACAAAGTGAGACGGCAGAAGTGGAGAAGCACTTATCATACACCCCCTTCTGAGTTCCATGCGCTCGCCCCTGGTGATGTGGTTGTCCACTTCCATCAAGGGATTGGAAAGTTTTTAGGAATTGAAAAAAGGCCGAACCATTTGGGAATGCCCACCGAGTTTATGCAAATCGAGTTCGCAGAAAGGAGTAAGCTTTTTGTCCCTATCTCCCAATCCTACTTGATCTCTCGCTATATCGGAGCAAAAGAAGAGATCCCCACCTTAAGCACACTCGGAACACAGAGATGGCAAAAACAAAAACACCAAGCGCAAAAGGCGATCATTGGATATGCGCAAGACCTCCTCCGCTTAAATGCAGAAAGACAAATCAAAGGGGGCTTTCAATATCCACAAGACTCTATTGAAATCCTCCAGTTCGAAGATGAATTCCCCTTTTCTGAAACAGAGGATCAGCTAAAAGCGATCCACGACATTAAAAATGATATGATCGGTGGAAAAGCCATGGACAGGCTCATCTGCGGCGATGTGGGCTATGGGAAAACAGAAGTTGCCATGCGCGCTGCCTTCAAGGCTGTAATTGATGGAAAAAAACAGGTGGCCGTCCTTGTTCCCACAACAGTTTTAGCAATGCAGCACTACGATTCGTTCCGCGATAGGATGTCTAACTTTGCCGTAAATGTAGGGGTTGTCTCCCGCTTTAGAACACCCAAAGAAGTGAAAGAGACCTTAAATAAGGTAGAAAAAGGGCAGATCGATATTTTAATTGGGACCCACCGCCTAGTCTCTAAAGATGTGAAGTTTCACGATCTTGGCCTTATTATCATTGACGAGGAGCAGCGCTTTGGGGTACGCGCAAAAGAGCATTTAAAAGCAGCAAAGACAGGGGTGGATTGTATCACCCTCTCTGCCACTCCCATCCCACGAACCCTTTATCTATCGCTCATCGGCGCAAGAGAAATTTCCGTTATCAATACTCCCCCTCAAGACCGTTTACCCATCAAATCGATCATCGCAGAAAAAAATCCCCAAACTGTGCAAAACGCAATGCTGCGCGAACTCTCAAGAGAAGGACAAGTTTTCTATGTCCATAACAGAGTGGAAACAATCTTTATGGTGGCAGATGAATTGCAAAAACTCGTTCCTCAGGCGCGGATCGTCGTTGGCCACGGACAGATGTCTGCAGATGAATTAGACACCGTCTTCCATGCTTTTAAATCAGGTGAAGCAGATATCCTTGTTGCCACAACAATCATCGAAAACGGGATCGACATCCCCAATGCGAACACGATCCTCATCGACCGAGCAGAAACATTTGGCCTCGCCGATCTCTACCAAATGCGCGGCCGTGTCGGAAGATGGAATAAGCCGGCCTACGCTTATTTCCTCATCCCCTCCGGCCGCTCCCTTCCCGAGATTTCTCGAAAAAGATTATTTGCACTTGTGGAATCTTCCGGCTATGGCGGCGGAATGAAAATAGCGATGCGCGACTTAGAAATCAGAGGTGCAGGCGACATTTTAGGAGTAGAGCAATCGGGGCAAATTTCCACAATCGGTTTTCATTTATACTGCAAACTTTTAAAGCGGACGATTGATGCGCTGCAAAAAAAGATCGTCCCTTCCTTTACTGAGACAAAAATTGAGTTCCCTTACGATGCGAGATTACCCGAAGAGTATGTGGCAGAAAGTTCTCTCCGATTAGAGATTTATCATAGATTGGGAGAGGCTTGCTCCTTTGAAGAAGTTGATGCGATCATTGCTGAACTTAAAGATCGGTTCGGGCCCGTGCCGCCGCAGGTAATGTGGTTGTATCATCTTACGAGGATACGCATTTTTGCGATGCAGCATAAAGTTGTTCTCATCAAGATCGACAGCTACACAGTCCACATCGAATGGCCCACGAGCAAGAAAAGCATTCCGCTGCCCAAGATGAAAAAGCCTGAAGAGATCGAAGCCTTCTTATTTAAAGAAACGCAAAACGCAAAACAATAAACGCAAAACAAAAGAAACGAAGAAAAAAGTTTGCCTCTCTTTATTTCTTCTGTTTTGCGTTTATTGTTTTGCGTTTTGCGTTTCTCTTATCCGGCGCGTGGTCGGTTTTTGGAGAGGTGTTTTGTTTTTGCTGCAGGTTTCTCGGCAACAACTTCCATGTCCTCTTCGTAATCATCAGACACAGTCTTTAAAAGCTCCTCTTCTGCAAGAGATTCTTGAACCGCCTCATTGTCGCTGATCGGCGTTTCTAAAACCTCCTTTGCAAATGTGCTGTCTTCCAAAGCATCTGCAACCATTTTCTTATTTTGCCCCTTTGCAAAAAGGGCTAAAGGCAAAATCATCATCACGAATAAAAATCTCATATTGCTTCCAATTAAAATATGTTTCTGTGGTAAGCCCCTTTCACGTGAAGCATTTGCATCTCTCTTGAATGTTTTAATATCTTAACGCCTAACTCGACATGACCCGCCATGTAACTTCCATAAACAAACTCTGATTTCTTTTTAGTTTTTATCCCATTTTCATTTAGAGGGAGGTCAGAAATAAGGAGAAGCGCTCCCAGTGTATATTTCCTCTTGTAGCTGGCAGCAAAAAGGGTGGCGCATTCCATTTCGATCGCTTGAGCCTTCGTGATTTTTAACTTTGTTTTGAACTCTTCGTTAAATTCCCAAAAGCGCATGTTAGTGGTGTAAGTGATCCCAATATGATAAACCGTTTTTTCTTTCTCTAAGACTTCTGTAACAGCTTTTTGCATAAGGAAATTAGCAAGTGCCGGGACCTCCTGGGGAAAATAAAAATCTGAAGTTCCTTCTCCTCGGATGCTAGCCACGGGAACAAGGTATTCCCCTACCACATATCTCCTTCTAAGTCCTCCGCACATCCCAAGAAGGAGACTCGATTTGATAGGAAGGAAGGAACAAAGATCGACCACCAGAGCTGCTGCGGGCGAACCTATTTTAAAATCGAGGATGCTTACATCTTCTTCAGGGCAGTGGGCTACTTTGAACATCGATCCTTCAATCACTTTGACATTTCTCGATGTTGCAAAATAGTCAACATACCGAGGAAAATTTGTTAAAAGCAAATTGGATTGAAAAGCAGAAACGTCGCACCCGGAATAACGCTCTAGGGTATCTTTTGCAAACTGCTCCTCTTTAAGTACAAGGTCCATTTCTTCATCATAACACTTGATGAAAAATTATTAAAGCTGTAAGTTTTTTGCAAATATTAGGGGGTTCTTATGGCTAATCTAGCATTGAATGTTGCAGAAGGGGCGTTAGCTCCACCCGAGCTTCCAAGTCGATCCTGTTGTGGAGGAGCGCAAACGTTCAAGCTTCTTACTGGAACAGGTCTAGCCGTTGGTACAGTTTGGGCATACACAGTTCCAAATTATATTGCCCTCGCTATTTTTATTGGAACCGGAGTGTGCTATGCTGTAGGAACTGTATGGTCAGCGATCTCCGATGACAAATACGAAAAACTTGCAAATAGCGTGCTAAATACATGCATCCAATATCAAGGAGCTCTGAATCAAGCTAACAGACTGCTGAATCATATAGACGCAGACGAAGCTAACTTGCGTGCCGTCGCAGAAGAGATTAAAAGCGATGAGACCAGCTTTAACAACACGGTTATTGAGATGAAAACAACTGTTGAATCTTTCCTGGCAACCGTCGTAAAAAGCGTCGCTTCGACCTCAGATCTTCGCAGAGAAAGGGAAGCTTTGCAAAGCTTAGCGCAGAAAGATAAAGTGACTATTGCCAGTTTTGCAAATATTCTTGCCGAAGTTAAAAGGGAACTTCCAGCGTTAAAAGGGGTAGCTGCAAGTGCGGTTAGTGAGGCAGCCCAGGAGGAGAGATTTGTTGCACTTGAAGCAAAACTTGCACTTGCTTCTGCAGACTTAGAAACACGCAATAACCAGATGGTAGCGCAGCTTAGCGCAGAACAAAGCGCTAGACAGGCAGAACTAACGCAGCTCTCACAAAATTTAGCTCAAGGAGAAGAACTTAAGGCTGAACTCGTGCAAAAAAGGAATGAACTTCACGCACTTAATACTGCGACCATAAATCTACGAGTAGAATACATCCACTTAAACCAAACCATCGCGGCCCTTAAGCAAGCACTAGAAAAAGAGAGAAAAGCACTTGAATCAGAAGGACAAATCGAAGAAGAAACCCGCCAAAGGCTTGTAGAGACACTGGCTCTTTTGCAAAACTCAAACCAGCCAAATTATAACAGTGTTGAGCTGGCTGGAAGATTTCAAGGATTAACTCAAGAAAAACAAGAGGAAAAGTATCCCTTATGAGCGCTGCACAACCGCTAAATCCTGCAATACCTCCCGTTGTAGCAGTCCAGCCCCAAAAAACCAGTTCTTGCTGGCACTTTCGAGAAATCATCATGATCACAGGAACGCTAATAGCGGTAACAGGACTTGTTGCTGCGGCCATTGCTGGATCACACCTCTATACCGTATGCTTTGGAGCATTAACGGTCATCACACTTGTCGGCTTTGTCATCATGTTAAAATATGTCAAACTCGAAGAGGCAAAAGCGCAACTAGAAGCTAGCGTTGCTAACCTCTCTGCGATTGCAGCACAACAAAGAGCTAATGTAGCCCATTTAGATCACGATGACGCTGTTCTTGCACAAGATGAAAAAGAACTAAGAGAACAATTCGCGGGACTGAAAAGTGCAGAGGAAAAACTAAAAAAGATACTCCCAACTGTAAATAAACAAAATGCTTCTTTAGAATCCTCACAAAAGGCGTATGCTTCAGTAGAAGCTAGACTAGATGCCACGGTAAAACAGTTTGGAGAACTCTCTGAACGGAGAGAAGCAGAAAACAAAGAAGCTGAAGAATTAATCTCTGAATTTGGGACCCATACAAAATCTCTAGGAGAAACCCTTACGGCCCTACAACAAGAACATGCTCAGCTTGTACAGGATAATGCACATCTCCTTCAACTACTAGAAGAGAGCAAGACAACGCAGCAAAGAATCCAAGCACAACTACAATCCAATACGACTCAAAACAAACAACTTTTAGAACAAAAGAAACAATTAACAGCGCAACTTGCAACTCAAAAGAAAGCCGCAGATGCCCTGCATGCAGACAACGTCCGATCATCTGAAACGACTGCCTCTTTACAAAAAACCCTTTCAGAAACAAGCGCGCAATTAGTAGGACTACAGGCTACTGTTGAAAAATATCAAGCTCAAAGCATAGATAGAGCATCTTCCCAGCAACAATCTGCCGCCTTAATCAAACAAGAATCAGCTAAATTGACTGCTGAAGCTAGAACGATTGCTACGGAAAGGACAAGGCTTATCCAATTAAATGCCGAAGTTACTGCTAAAATAGAGGAACTTACTAAAAAAACTTTAATAGTTGCCAAAAAGCCTCCTCCTCCCTCAAAATAACCACCCTAGGAGTACCATGTCACAAGTAAGCACGAATGAATTTAAGCAAGGAATGAGAGTTGAGGTAGATGGAGAGCCCTATACTATTGTCGCCAATGAATTTGTTAAGCCGGGCAAAGGGCAGCCTTTCAATCGGGTTAAATTAAAACATTTAAAGACTGATAGAGTAGTCGAAAGAACCTTTAAGTCGGGGGAAAAACTAGATGTCGCCGACGTGGAAGATAGGAAACTTCGCCTCCTCTACAATGAGCAAGATGGCGCCGTCTTCATGGACGACAACACTTTTGATCAGATCACCGTCCCTTTTACCCTCATTGGAAATAAAAAACAGTGGCTGAAGGAAGAGATTCTTTACGACCTCGTGTTCTATAAAGGAGAAGTGATTGACGTCACCCCCCCAACTTTTATGGAGTTGACCATCACTGAAACCACCACAGGACTCCGCGGAGACACCTCGGGAAGAGTGCTTAAGCCTGCAATGACCGACACTGGCGCAAAAGTACAAGTGCCCATCTTCATCGACCAAGGCGAAAAAATTAAAGTTGACACTCGGACCGGCGAATACGTCTCAAGAATGTAGGGAAGAGAAGAAGATCGGGCACGCACGCGGGCACGGGCACGGGCACGAAAGAAAGAAGGCGCTGAGCTCTCTTCTCCCCTCCCTCTTTCGTGCCCGTGCCCGTGCCCGCGTGCGTGCCCGATCTTCTTCTTTGAATGTTTAAAAGAAAATGGAATTATGCCTATAAATCGTGAAATTTTAGCGGAAAGAGCGGAGATGCTGGCGGAAGTGCGTCAGTTTTTTGCGGACAGAAATGTCCTCGAGGTGGATTGTCCAGCGCTGAGCCCCGAGTCGCCCGTCGATGTCCACATCGATGTGATGCAGGTTCAGCTTGATAAACCCTATTATCTCCACACATCTCCTGAATACCGGATGAAAGAACTCCTCTCCTTTGGGTCAGGCGATATCTATCAGATGGGACATGTCTATCGGCAAGAAGAGGTGGGGCCGCTCCATAATCCAGAATTCACCATGGTAGAGTGGTACCGGTGCGCCGTTTCCTATGAAGAGTTCATCCAAGAAACACTCGCCTTTATGAGCCTATTTCTAGGTGATCTCCCTGTCACCTATTACACCTACAAAGATGCTTTAGAAAAATACAGTTCGGGTGATGTAAAGAAATACCATCCAGATGCAGAAAATTGGGACAAAGACACTCAGGCTCAACTCCTCATGAGCTGTGAGGTAGAACCCCATCTTGGTAAAGAGGGCCCCTACGTCCTCGACAAGTTTCCTGCATCCCAAGCCGCACTATCTCAAGTTAGAGAGGGGTTTGCCGAGCGATTTGAGATCTACTACAAAGGGATCGAGCTAGCTAACGGCTATCACGAGCTTACCGATCCTCAAGAACAAAGACGAAGGTTTATAGAATCCAACCAAAAACGGATAGCTCTTGGCAAACAAGCCCTCCCCATCGATAAATCCTTCATTGCAGCGCTCGAAAGAGGCCTTCCCGACTGCTGCGGCGTAGCCGTCGGTTTTGATCGGCTCATGATGCTCAAAACCAACAAAACCTCCCTCCAAGAAACCCTCCCCTTTTCCTGGTAGCTCTCGTCCTTAATTTAAATGAAGCGGCGCAAGATATATCTCACCTAAAAACTAAATTCTAGACGGAGATCACCTTTTTGTGTGGCAACCTGACCGTTAAGCTCGGCGCTGTAACACACTCCAAGCGAAAAGTTGTTCTCAAAGAGAAAATCTAATTCAATACCTGGAGACACCATAGTAATAGATTTATTCCAACTTCTTACCTCAAAATCTCCAGACTGACCTATGAGAGAGGCTTTATAATGGGAAATATTCAAATAAGATTCATTCACACAACTCACCCAAATGGTGGGAACAAACACAACACATCCAAATGTCATAGAATGGGTGAAGTCTAAACCCGCTTCGCTGCGCAGCATGTTAGAATTTTTTGCATCAACATCTAAATTTAAACTAGAAGCTCCTTTTTCTTTAAAACCGTTTTGATGCAAATACAAATAATCAATACTTGCAAAGGGACCAAACTCATATTCGCAATACTTGAAATAGTACCCACCTGCTAAATGTCCTGTAAAATCATACCCTTTGGAATCGTGTTTGGCGGTGCGATCTATCGTAGAAAAGTTCATGTAGCGCGAAGCATCGTAAGCATTGATGCCGAAGATGGCTGCAGCCTCTACATAATAATCGGTTTGTATCCAGTCAGCATAAATACCCAAATGACCGCTATTGATATCTCCTCTGCCGCGATGTTGCTTCCAGTGGATATTCTCTCTATCGTAGCCGACACCAAATCCTAAAAGAAAGCCATTTTTAAACGTATAATCAAATCCACCTAAAATTCCTATGGCATCTCCATGAAAGCCCATTTGTTCTCCTACTCGATCTTGATCGATATAATATCCAAAAGGCTCAAGCCAAACGTTTAATTGGTTACACTCACAGCACTCATTAATATACATAGGGCAATCTGTGGATAAGCGCCGATTAAAGATCTTTGCAACCATGCTGCTGGTATTAATATTTAATAGCTCGAATGCTCCAAAAATGGCTGGATGCAATTGATCCAGGGCACTTGAGGGATCGCTTAAAGCTGCAAGAGTGTTAACCACACTTAAAAGATCGGGATCGGATACGTAATTGGCAGTTGTTAAATAATTAAAAACTTGTGTGGGGTTGTGGTGCTTTAGAGGGCCTGTAAGCTCAATGGCCTGATCCAGGACAGTTAAAACAACAGAATTGGGCAAATAGGATACGCCAAACTGGCTAGCATTTATTGTTGAGCTATCAACAGTCTTTGAGGCAAAGCTCCCACTTACACCACCGGCGCTTGTCAAAATAGTATAGCTTGTTCCTGCAAGGTATACTCCACTCTCAGGAATGATTTCTAACAAACCATTCAAAGCTGCAGCCCCTGTAACTACAATAAGATCTGCTTCTGCTGGAGTAATATCACTTAACAAGCCTCCCGTCCCACCTTGTGTATAAGCCCCCTCAACAGTCAGTGTTGCGATACTGCCCTGTGCACCGATGCGTCCATCGTTCTCTGTTGTAGGAACAAGCCCTTTACCGGTTACCAATCCACCTTCTTTAATTATCAATAAACTGGAAGAAGCGATCGATCCGTCAACCACTAATCCCTGGGCTTTAACAATGGTACGTCCTGTATATAAATGAACAGTTTGGTAGGGAACAGCTACAGTGCCTGGGCCTACTACGATAAAATCACCCGAGCCGTTGATTGGGCCGGCTGTTGCCGTACTGGTAGTAGTGTTCACAGTGAGCGGTTGCGCTCCTAAGTTAGTACTGGACCCGGGATCTGTACCCAAATTTTGCACCGTAGCGCCGGCAGTTGTTCCACTAATATCCAAGGTAGCACCGGAGCTTACACTTACACTCGATGCACTTGAGATGTCTCCACTTCCCAAAAGAGCTAACGTTCCTGCCGCAACATTCACAGGGCCGGTAACATTGCTAATGTTAGCTAAGGTTAAAACCTCTGAGCCATCTTTAATTAACGAGCCAGGTCCAATAAATACCCCGGAAAAAGTTGCTGGCCCGGTCGTGGAATCAACAACCACGGAGAGTGTGTTTGATCCCAGAATAATTTGGTTATCTGGGCCTCCGGCGATAAATTTTATGGCGGTAGGAGCAGTTACTTCGCTAACAGCCAGGGCAGCATTATTAGCCAGAACTACGCCTCCAGAATTTGCTATACTTCCATTTCCCGCAAGAGCAAGCGTTCCGTATGCGATTGTCGTATCGCCAAAATAAGGATTCGGTGCATCAAACACTAAACTACCGATGTCTCCAGAGTTATCTCCTTTGGTTACTGACCAAGTATTCGCACCTGAAATACCAAAACCTGCTATAAGAATGGTGTTATCACCTGTATTAAGAGTGGTAAAGGCAGCATTTGGTATATCGCCGGTGGTTAATAGAATCACACTCGACGGATCTAGCCCACTCATATCAATGGTATTGATGCCCGGCATCGCATTGCTCATAGAGAATGCATCGCGCAACGATCCCGTACCGCTATCATTTGTGTTGGTTACAGTAAAAGTTGTAGCCAAAAGATCGAAAGATAAAACACAGGCAAGTGCAATCAGATTTTTAAAAGGACTTAGGCGCATAACAAACTCCTTGGATGTTCATCCTAAGATTTTAAAAATAATAGCACAATGGTTTTTAGGCCCACTGCTGGACGATGGGGTAGCGTCTGCCGATGCGGAAGGCTTTACGGCTGACGCGTATGCCGGGGGCTGCTTGTCTACGCTTGTATTCGGCGAGGTGAATTTTGTGGATAAGGTCTTTGACGATGGACAGAGGAATTTTGTGTTTTTGAGAAATTTGTTCGGGAGTAAGAAGGTCTTCGACATAACCTTGCAAGACTGCATCTACTATGGGATACTCGGGAAGAGAATCGGTATCTTTTTGGTTGGGGCGCAGCTCCGCTGAAGGGATCTTAGCGACAATGGAATGGGGAATATTTAAGTATTTTGCAAGCTCGTAGACCTGTTTTTTTGTCACATCTGAGAGGACGGAAAGGCCCCCACACATATCGCCATATAAAGTGCAATAACCGAGCGCCAGTTCACTTTTATTTCCCGTACTAAGGACAATATAGCCTAACTTATTAGAGATTGCCATGAGGATAGCCCCGCGGATCCGCGCCTGGATATTTTCTTCTGTGGAATCAAATTTAAGCTCTGCAAAATGAGGCTCGAGCAGATCGAGATAAGAAGTGAAAAGGGTCTCAATGGGGATCTCTAAAAATTTGATCTCCAAATGGTTTGCAAGTGCCAGGGCATCTTTTAAACTTGAAGAGGAACTATAGCGCGACGGCATCCCAAGAGCCAAAACATTTTCACTCCCTAGCGCGTCTTTTGCGATGTAAGCCACAAGAGCAGAATCTATCCCACCTGAAAGACCCAAACACCCTTTTTTAAATCCCTGCTTATAAAAATAATCTTTCACTCCTAATACAAGCGCTTGATAGAGATCAGCAATAGGATCGTGTTTTGGCGCTATTGTTGGGGTAGTAGCATTTAAATCAATGTCGAGGAAATCCTCTTTAAAACCCGCAGCCTCTTGCTTGATATTCCCCTCAAAATCGATATAAAGACTGTAACCGTCAAACACAAGCTGGTCCATTCCCCCTACTTGAGAGCACATGATAAGGGGACACCTCAGGCTTTTTGCAGGAGCTTGCACCACTTTGATACGCAACTGGGGCTTCTGGAACTGATAGGGAGAAGCTGATAAATTTAAAACAAGATCTGGTTTTAATTTCATAAGATCAGCTACAGGATCTTTAGCATAAAGGGTATAATCTACAAAGCCTCCATGCTGCCAAATGTCTTCGCAAATAGTGACCCCAATTTTTTTATCTTTGTAGGGCCAAACCTTAATCTCAGAGCCCGGCTGAAAATAACGCATCTCATCAAAAACATCATAAGTGGGCAGTAAACACTTGTCGTGATAACCCAATAATTTTTTATTATGAATAATGGCGGCGCTATTGCGCAGCGGTTTTTCTCCACCCTCTTTTCGCACAAGGCCCACCACCACAAACAAACCGCCGCTTGCCTCTATAATTTTTTGAAGAGATCGCTCCATCTCCTCGACAAATGAGGGGTGCAAGAGCAAATCCTCAGGGGGATAACCACATATGGCCATTTCAGCAAAAAGGACAATATCAGCCCCTTTACCTCTAGCTTTTTCGATCGATTGAAGAATTTTTTGCGTATTTTCTTCAAACGCCCCTATTGTCTGATCTAACTGTGCAACAAATACGCGCATATGTATAATTGCACCTTAACGAAAAGGAGAATTGGTATGCCACAAAAAAGCCTGCAGATCCACACAGAAAACATTCTACCGATCATTAAAAAATGGCTCTATTCTGATAAGGATATTTTCTTGCGCGAGCTCGTTTCCAATGGATGCGATGCATTGAATAAACTAAAGATTTTGCGTGAGCATAAAGAGGTCGATGTCAAAGACGAGGAGATGCGTATCGACATTGTTATCGAGGGCAAAACATTAAAGATCATCGATACCGGCATTGGAATGAGCGCAGAGGAAGTGGAAAAGTATATCGCGCAAATCGCGTTTTCCGGCGCAGAAGAATTTTTGGGCAAATACAAACAGGGAGGTGAGGCGGTCATTGGCCATTTTGGCCTGGGCTTTTACTCTGCATACATGGTGTCTAAAACAGTCGAGATCCAAACTCTCTCCTACAAGCCAGATGAAAAACCAGTCTTTTGGTCCTGCGATGGCTCTTCCGACTATACCATTGAAGAGGGCTCAAAAGAGACTCGAGGGACAGAGATCACCTTATTTATTGATGACGAAGAATTTTTAGAGCCCTCAAAGATTAGAAAAATTTTAACAACCTACTGCGCGTTCCTCCCCTTCCCTATCTATTTTAATAACGAAAAGATCAACGATAAAGAACCCCTCTGGCTCAAATCTCCCTCTCTTTGTACAGATGCCGAGTATTTAGATTTTTATCGCACTCTTTATCCCCTAGACCAAGACCCGATCTTCTGGATCCATCTCAATGTTGACTATCCGTTTAATTTAAAAGGGATTTTGTATTTCCCAAAAATCTCTCGCAAATTCGATTGGACACAAAGCCAAATTAAACTTTTTTGCAATAGAGTGTTTGTCTCTGATAACTGCAAAGACCTGATCCCCGATTTTCTCATGGTCTTAAAAGGGGCCATTGACAGCCCTGACATCCCCCTTAACGTCTCGAGAAGTTATCTCCAAATGGATAAAACAGTCCGCCAATTAGCCACTCATATCTCTAAAAAAGTGACAGACAGGCTGCAAACCCTTTTCCAAACGGAAAGAACAACGTTTGAAAATTCCTGGGACGATATTGAAACCATCATCAAACTAGGCTGTTTGCAAGATCTCAAATTTTATGAAAGGGCAAAAGAATTCCTCATCTGGAAAAACACAGATAATAAATGGATCACCCTCGATGAGTATTTAACAAAAAATCCAGACAAAGTTTTCTACACCGCTGAGCAAAAAGAATCAGCTTTCCTTAACCTCTATAAAGAAAAAAACATTGAGGTTCTCC